>Ga0302228_10000065_pt1 | contig 91941 bp, 79 predicted proteins | sample II_Palsa_N1_2_FD_193519 | JGI IMG/M metagenome (GOLD analysis project Ga0302228, IMG submission 193519) | Peat permafrost microbial communities from Stordalen Mire near Abisko, Sweden - II_Palsa_N1_2 | ecosystem: Environmental > Terrestrial > Soil > Palsa > Peat permafrost | place: Sweden... | reverse complement strand
AGCTCCGACCAGGTATTGCAGATGCCGATGATCGGCTTGCCCTGGAACTCGTGATCAGGAATGCCCTGATTCTTCATCCAGCTGCGGTACATGAAGCCGTTCTTGTCGGCGGTGCCGAACCACTGCGCCGAGCGCAGCGCTCGTTTTTTGTCTGGCATAGTGCCCTCCTGATCCCACATTATAGTAAGACTATTTAGAGTGTTCACTAGGGTATTCACGAATATTTGCCGCAAAACGCGCACAATATAGTGTGACTATTGAATATGGTGGGGGCCGAGACATGCCGAAGCAGATTTCGATAGGCATTGTGGGCGTGGGCAAGATCGCACGCGACCAGCATTTGCCGGCTATCGCGGCAAACGACGGATTCAAGCTTGTCGCGTGCGCGAGCCGTAACGCGCAGGTCGATGGCGTGCGCAACTACAGGACGCTTCAGGAGATGCTCGCGGCCGAGCCCGAACTGGAAGCGGTCTCGCTTTGCGCGACTCCGCAAGTGCGCTTCGAGCAGGCACGCGCCGCCCTCGTCGCGGGCAAGCATGTGATGCTGGAGAAGCCGCCCGGCGCGAGCGTCGTCGAGGTGAGCCTGCTTGCCGAGCTTGCCCGCGAACACGGTTGCAGTCTGTTCGCTTCGTGGCATTCCCGCTATGCGCCTGCGGTCGAGGCCGCCCGGACATGGCTCGCAGGACGCGACATCCAGTCCGTGAAGGTCCTGTGGAAGGAAGATGTCAGGAAGTGGCATCCGAATCAGGACTGGATCTGGCAGCCGGGGGGACTGGGCGTCTTCGATCCGGGCATCAATGCCTTGTCGATCATCACGCGTATCCTGCCGCACGCGTTTTTTCTGAAGTCCGCCGAGCTTTGGGTGCCGTCCAACCGGCAGACCCCGATTGCCGCCAACCTGGATTTCACCGACGAACGCGATACGCCGATCCGCGCGGAGTTCGACTGGCGCCATGGTTCCGAAGAATTGTGGCAGATCGAGGCGACGACCGGCGACGGGGTTCTGCGCCTCGCGCAGGGCGGCAAGCAGATGCATATCGACGGCGTGGCTGTGGAGATCGGTCCGGAGCGGGAATACCCCGGATTGTACGAACGCTTTGGCGAACTGATTACTGCCGGTCATAGCGACGTGGATATCCGGCCGCTCGAACACGTGGCCGACGCGCTGCTGCTGGGCCACCGGCACGCGGTCGAGCCGTTCGTCGAATAAGCGGCGCCGCTGAAACGCCGCACAGCCCATACGCAGTCAAACTCAAGTTGTTAATTTTAGGAGACCTACATGAACCAGAAGCTTCGCCGTTTGACCTTGTCCGCCATGGCGGCCGCCGTCCTCGCGGTACCGTTCGCGACCCAGATGTCGGTACGCGCAGACGAACCGCTCAAGATCGGTTTTCTGGTGAAGATGCCGGAACAGGCATGGTTCATCAACGAACAGAAGGCCGCTAGCGCGCTCGGTCAGAAGGATGGCTTCTCGGTGGTGAACATCGGCACGCCGGACGGCGAAAAAGTGCTGGCTGCAATCGATAACCTCGGCGCACAAGGCGCAAAGGGCTTTGTGATCTGCGCGCCAGACGTGCGGCTCGGACCGGCAATCGAGGCACGCGCCAAGCGCTACAACATGAAGTTCGTCACCGTCGACGATCAACTGGTCGACTCCACCGGCAAGCCGCTTGCCGATGTGCCGCACCTCGGGATGTCGGCCATCAAGATCGGCAATCAGGTGGGCCAGGCGATCTCCGATGAAATGAAACGGCGCGGCTGGAAGCCGGAAGAGGTCGGCGCGCTGCGCATCACCGACTACGAACTGCCGACCGCCAAGCAACGCACCGACGGCGCCACGCAGTCGCTGCTCGCCAACGGCTTCAAGAAGGACAACATCTTCGACGCGCCGCAGAAGACCACCGATGACGAAGGCGGCTTCAACGCCGTCTCGCCGGTGCTGGCGCAGCATCCGAACATCAAGAAGTGGGTGATCTTCGCGCTCAACGAAGAGACCGTGCTGGGTGGCGTGCGCGCGACCGAGCAACTGCACATTCCCGCTTCCGATGTGATCGGCGTCGGCATCAACGGCGCCGGCGAAGCGTTCGCCGAATTCCAGAAGAAGGAGCCGACCGGCTTCTACGGCACGATCGCCGTCAGCTCGACGAATCACGGCAAGGAGAGCACGGAGAACCTCGTCGACTGGATCAAGACGGGCAAGCAGCCGCCTGCCGACACGCAGACCACGGGCAAGCTGATGGTGCGCAGCAACTGGGAGGACGTGCGCAAGGAACTCGGTATTTAAGTCTGCAAATGAGTGTGCAAATGAACGTGCAATGAGCGTTCGCGTGAGCGTGCCGGCACAATTGGCAACGCTCACGGCGCGGGCGGGCGGTACACCGCCGAAGGATTGAAGGGTCCGGCCCGCGCGTTGTGTTCACCAGCAAGAGGCATTCGATGACGGTTTCCCAACCCGACGCAGCGCATCTGGACTCCAACGCCGGTTCCAGTGATACAGAGGCGTATCTCCAGCTTGCCGGCATCACCGTGCAGTTTCCCGGTGTGCTCGCGCTCGACCAGGTCTCGCTCGACGTGCGGCGCGGAGAAGTGCACGGCCTGATGGGCGAAAACGGCGCCGGCAAATCTACGCTGCTGAAGGTGCTGTCCGGCGTGAATCAGCCGGCCGCGGGCACGCTCTCGCTGAACGGCGTGGTGCAGCAGTTCACCACCACCAAGGCCGCGATCGAGGCCGGCGTCGCGATCATCTATCAGGAACTGCATCTTGTGCCTGAGCTGACTGTAGCGGAAAACCTGATGTTGGGTGCGTTGCCCAACCGCTTCGGTGTGCTGGACGAAAAAGCGCTGCTCGCGCGCGCCATGCGCGAGCTCGAGCGGCTGGGCGAGAAGATCGATCCGGCGCAGCAGGTGAAGTATCTGTCCATCGGCCAGCGCCAGATGATCGAGATCGGCAAGGCGTTGATGCGCGATGCGCGCGTGATTGCGTTCGACGAACCGACCAGTTCGCTGTCGTCGCGCGAGACGACGCAACTGTTCCGCATCATCCGCGCGCTGAAGGCAGAAGGGCGCGCAATCATCTACGTCACGCATCGCATGGAGGAAGTCTATGAACTCTGCGACCGCGTGACGGTGTTTCGCGACGGACGCCATATCGACACCTTCGAAGCCGGCGAGGGACTCGATCGCGACCGCCTGATCAGTTGCATGGTGGGCCGCTCGATTGCCGACGTCTACGGCTACCGGCCGCGCCCGGCAGGCGACGTGCAGCTCGAAGTAAAGGGGCTGCTGGGGCCGGGTCTCAAGGAGCCCGCGTCGTTTTCCGCGCGGGCCGGCGAGATTGTCGGCTTCTTCGGTCTGGTGGGCGCGGGCCGGTCCGAATTGATGAAGCTGATTTACGGTGCGGTGAAGCCGGCTGCCGGCGAGATCGTGCTGAAGGGCCGGCGCGTGCGTTTTGCGACGCCGCGCGACGCGGTGCGAGCGGGCGTCGCACTGTGCCCGGAAGACCGCAAGCAGGAGGGCATCGTCTCGATCGCGTCGGTCTCGGACAACCTGAATATCAGTTGCCGCCGGCACTTTAGCCGCTTCAACGTGCTCAACAGCCGCAAGGAAGCGCAGACCGCGAAGGAGTTCATCGCGAAGCTGGCGATCAAGACGCGCAACGGCGAGACACCCATCGGCACGCTCTCGGGCGGCAATCAGCAGAAGGTGATCTTGTCGCGCTGGCTCGCCGAAGAGATCGACGTGTTCCTGATGGACGAGCCGACCCGCGGCATCGACGTGGGCGCACGCAGCGAAATTTACGGCCTGCTCTATGGACTGGCCGAGGCGGGCCGCACCGTGATAGTCGTCTCGAGCGATCTGGCGGAAGTGATCGGGATCGCGGATCGGGTGCTGGTGATGAAAGAAGGCCGCATCGTCGGCGATTTGCCGAAAGCCCAGGCGACGCCCGACGCGCTGATCAAGCTCGCACTCCCGCGCTGAGGCCGGATTCACCGAATGGAAACAGACACAATGCAAACTCAAGACCAACCTACCCACACGGCTGCCACGAATCCGGCGGCGAACGTCGCGGCCCGTCCGCGCGCCATGCAGGCCTGGGACTTCATCAACAAGTCCGGCATTGTGATGGTCTTCATCATCCTGTTCGGCGTGCTTTCGTTGACGGTGCCGGACTTCATCAGCGCACGCAATATTCAGGGGCTGTTGCTTTCGGTCACGCTGATCGGTTCGATCTCCGTCACGATGATGTTCGTGCTGGCGCTCGGCGAAGTGGACCTGTCGGTGGCGTCGATCGTCGCGTTCTCGGGCGTGGTGGCCTCCACCCTGATCACCGCGACGCACAGCGTGCTGTTCGGCATCGCCGGCGGCGTGCTGGCGGGAGGCGCGGTTGGCCTCGTCAACGGGGTGCTCGTCGCGCGCTACAAGATCAACTCGCTGATCGTGACGCTGGCCATGATGGAGGTGGTGCGGGGCCTGGCGTACATCACTTCGAACGGCGATGCGGTAATGATCTCCGAAGAACGCTTTTTCGATCTCGGCGGCGGCTCGTTGCTCGGCATCTCGTATCCGATCTGGAGCAACATCGTCGGCTTCGTCTTGTTCGGATTCCTGCTTAAAAAGACCGTGTTCGGCAAGAACGTACTGGCGGTTGGCGGCAATAGCGAAGCCGCGCTGCTCGCGGGGTTGCCCGTCACGCGCATCAAGATCGTGGTGTTCGTGCTGCAAGGCCTCGTCACCGGTTTCGCCGGCGTAATGCTCGCGTCGCGCATGAGCCTCGGCGATCCGAAGACCTCGGTCGGGCTCGAGCTCGGCGTGATTTCGGCATGTGTGCTCGGTGGCGTCTCGTTGACGGGTGGGGTGGCAACCATCTCCGGTGTGCTCGTCGGCGTGCTGATCATGGGTTCGGTGCAGGACGCCATGAGCCTGCTGAACGTGCCGACCTTCTATCAATACCTGATTCGCGGCGGCATCTTGTTGCTCGCGGTGCTGTTCGACCACTACCGGCGCAGCAAGCGGGTAGCGTGAAGGCGCTTTCCTCGTCCACTCGCTTACCGACGTAATGCCGGGTAATTCCGCTTAATCAACGTTAATCATAATTCGCGTATTCTTTTGAGTGGAATAGAGCGATCTGGATTTTCAGGTGATCGAATAGCGATTCGAGGGAATGATTTAAAGGAAAGTTGGCGAAATATTAGGAGGTGTTACCGGGGACCCTGCTGGCCGATATTCATGTCACGCTAGACCGGTCTGATTTCTCCGGGAAAGGCTTCCATTCAGGCACTTGGGGTGCGCTCGCGAGAGGAGCGCACCCCATTTCATTTGGGCTGCCGCAATGGTGCGTCTCATGCGCAATGTTACAAATAAAATAAATCCGGCGGCATAAATGTGAAGCGTAAGGGATTCTGAAATACAGTATTGAGAAAATTGCGATATTCTCCGCCACTCGATAACGACCGATACAAGGTTCACGGAGAAGCAATGAAGAAATTCGTACTGTCCGGCCTCTCGCTGGCGATGCTTGGCGTTGCAGGCGCAGCTCACGCGCAGAGCAGCGTCACGCTTTACGGCCTGATCGACGCGGGCATCACCTACACGAGCAATCAGGGCGGCTCGCACAACATCCAGGAAACCAGCGGCACGGTGAACGGTAGCCGTTGGGGCCTGCGCGGTTCGGAAGACCTGGGTGGCGGCCTGAAGGCGATCTTCACGTTGGAAAACGGTTTCAGCATTACGAGCGGCAAGCTCGGCCAGAACAGCCTTGAGTTCGGCCGCCAGGCGTTCGTCGGCCTGTCGAGCGACCAGTACGGGGCCGTCACGCTGGGTCGTCAGTATGACTCCGTCGTCGACTACCTGGCGCCGCTTTCGCTGACCGGCACGTCGTCGGGCGGCACCGAGGCGGCTCACCCGTTCGACAACGACAACCTCGACAACTCGTTCCGTATCAACAACTCGATCAAGTACTCGAGCGTGAACTACGGCGGCTTCAAGTTCGGCGCCCTGTACGGCTTCTCGAACGATTCGGGCGGCTTCTCCACGAACCGCGCCTACAGCCTGGGTACCTCGTATAACTACGGGCCGTTGAACCTGGCAGCCGGCTACATGGAGTTGAACAACGCAGGCGTATCGCTCAATTCGAGCGGCGCAGTGACGAACGACGCCACCTTCGCGGCAGGCACGCAACGCACGTACGGTGCGGGCCTGAACTATGCCTTGGGTCAGGCGACGCTGGGCTTCGTGTTCACGCAGACCCACCTCGACAACGCAACCGGTATCGGTGCGTCGGCCTCGGGTACGTCGTCGGGCCTGACCTTGATCGGCGGCAGCGCAAGCTTTACCAACTATGAAGTGAACGCGCGCTACAGCTTCACGCCGGCCTTGTCGCTGTCGGGCGCTTACACGTTCACCGATGCGCGTATCGACGGCGTGAGCCCGAAATACAACCAGTTCAGCCTGCAAGCGGCGTATGCGTTGTCCAAGCGTACCGACGTCTACCTGATGGGCGTGTATCAGCACGTCAGCGACACGGGCGATTCGGGTCTGACCGCCGACATCAACGGCCTGAGCGCATCGTCGACCAACAGCCAGTTGGCGGCGACGATCGGTTTGCGTCACCGCTTCTAACGCGACGTTTCGCCTCGCGCAATGCAAAGACCCGGCACGTGCCGGGTCTTTTTTCATTGGAGCATGCTGTGACGCGGTGCTTCAGCCGTCCTGGTCTTCGAGATCCGGGTCGAGCCGATAGCCGACGCCATAGATCGAGCGGATCATGTCCTGCCCCGGGCGAACGACTTGCAGCTTGCGGCGCAGATTCTTGACATGGGTATCGACGGTGCGGTCCGTCACGACACGGTGATCGTCGTAGAGCTGGCGCAACAGATGATCGCGCCGGTAGATCCGCCCCGGCGTGGACTGCAGCAACGCGAGCAGTCGCAGTTCGATCGGCGTGAGCTGCAGGTCCTTGTCGTCGAGCCGCGCGACGTGCCGTTCGACATCGACGACGAGCGGTGGCTGCGGCGCGATTTCCGGCTGCGGCGTCGCGGCCGGTTTGCCGGCTCGCCGCAGGATGGCCTTCACGCGCGCGACCACTTCGCGCGGACTGAAGGGCTTGCAGACGTAGTCGTCCGCGCCGAGTTCGAGGCCCAACAGACGATCGATCTCGTCGACACGCGCGGTCAGGATGACCACCGGTATCGTCGAAAACGTCCGCAATTCGCGGCATATTTCGAATCCACCGCGTCCCGGCAGCATCAGGTCGAGCAGAATCAGCGCGGGCGGATGGGCGTGCACGAAGGGAATCACCTGCAGGCCGTCGGCGAGCGTGGTGGTTTGATAACCCTCCGCCCGCAGATAGTCCGCAAGCAGCGCGGCGAGCTTCGGTTCATCCTCGACGATCAGGATCGGAATGGTAGGGAGCGTGTCAGTCATGGTGAGAGGATTGAAGCGGAAAGCGCAGCTTGATCCAAAGACCGCCGAGCGGCGAACGCGCGGCCTCGATGGTCCCGTCGTGGGCTTCGACGATATGGCGGCATAACGCGAGTCCCAGACCCGCGCCGCCGCTTTGCCGGCTGCGCGAGATGTCGACGCGGAACAGGCGCTCGAACAGATGCGGCAACAAGGGTTCGGGCACGCCTGGGTAAGAGTCCTGAACGTCGATATGCAATCGTTGCGCGTGCATCGATACGCTGACGCATACCTTGCCGCCGGGATCGGTGTAGCGCAGGGCGTTTTCCAGCAGATTCTTCAGCAGTTGCGTGAGGCGGTAGGGGTCGGCCACGATCACCGCCGGCCGCTCGGCGATGGCGGTTTCAAGCGCGATCTGCCGCGTATTGAGCCGTTCCTCGAAGGCGTCGGCGGCGGCTTCGACGATGCCCGCCGCGTCCACCGGCACCTTTTCGAACGACAACGCGCCGATATCGGCAAGGGACAGCTCGTACAGGTCGTCGATCAACTGGCTCAGCATCGTCACCTCCGTCTGCAACGACGTCAGCGAGGCGCGATCGAGATGGCGCACGCCGTCCTCGATCGCTTCGAGCTCGCCCCGTAGCACGGCCAACGGTGTGCGCAATTCGTGCGAGATATCGGCGATGAAGTTGCGGCGCGAGCGCTCCGCTTGTTCCAGCGATACGGCTAGCTGGTTGAAGTCCTTCGCCAACTGGTTGAATTCGTCGCGGCTGCCTTCCGGAACGCGGGTCGCGTAGTCGCCGCTGGCGAGGCGGTGGGTGGCGTCTGCGAGGCGGCGGATCGGCGCGAGGAAGATTCTTGCCAGCACCATGGCCACCACGGCGGCCAGCACCGCGGCCAATGCGACGATGATCCAGGTGGCGCGCAATTGCCGGACCTGGAAGCGGCGGTCGGCCGTATAAAACATGTTCTCGGGCGAGGCAACCGACAGCCAGCCCACCACCTGTCCCGCCACCTTCAACGGTTCGAGCGATGTCTCGGGCGGGGGCAATGGCCCGTTACTCACGACGGCATGCTTGTGCACGTCATAGAGCGCGCAGGGCGGAAGCGGTCCGAAGCCGCCGTGACCTGCCTGATCCGGCGAATCGGGCGGCGGACCGTCGGGTGGCGGCATGTCCGAGCCGGGCCCTCCCGGACCACCCGGGCCACCAGGACCACCCGGACCGTCAGGACGGTTCTCCGCTCCCCACGGGCCACGCTGCGACGAGCCGATGTGCGCATTTTCGACGAATGTCCGCCATGCATTGCGGTCGTTACGCAGGAAGTCCCAACTGCCGTGCTGCGCGTAGGCGCCTTCGAGAGCCTTCTCCAACTGGATCGCACTGCTGGTGTTGCGCTCGCCGAGGTAGTCGAAAAAGCCGTTTTCGAAGCTCACGCGCATGGCCGCACCCATCGTCACCGCAATCGCGACGCACGAGGTGGAGATAGCCAGAAACAGCTTGGACGTGATGCCTAATTTCATGTGGATTCCCTGCGGCCACTTCTTCGAATGACCGCCTGCCCAGGGTCAGTGCCCGCCAATGCCGCGACGCTGCCAAAGCGGATGCACCCATCGGAAGCGGCGTATGGTGCCTGATTTTCGCACCCGCGTGCACCCGCCAATTCGTGTGGCGAGCGTTCTTCACAGTTTCTCCTTGGTTTCCCCATTATGGATGCGCATTTCCTCCCTACTATCGGCCCTGATGGTCCCGGTGGCCGTTTTGACTGCAACGCCCAACTGCAAGGTTGAAGCAGGGTCGAACCGGGTTAATTTTCACGGCAGTGTAGAGGGTTTCGAACGTGATGAACATGCGGCTTCTTGTGGTCGAGCCAGATCAGGCGGTACGTGATGAACTGCGTGCCCATTTTCACAGTGAGCACGTCGAAATGTCCGTGCTGTACAGCGCGAGCTTCCTGGTTCGGCGGGTCGAGCAGGAAATGCCCTCTGCGATCGTGATGCGGGCCGACTTGCCGCCCTCCGAGGCGCACAAGGCGATCCGGAATCTGCGCGCCGCCGGCCATGATCTGCCCGTCATCATGATCAGCAAGTCTGCCGACGTGATCGACAAGATCATTGCCCTCGAACTAGGGGCGGACGATTACCTGGTGGAACCCTTCGATCCCCGCGAACTGTCGGCGCGGCTCCGTTGCGTGATGCGGCGCCGCACCTCGGTGGTGTATGCGGCGCCGGAAATCCGCGATCGCTATTCGTTCGGCGACTGGCAGATCGACTTTGCGACCCGGCGCCTGATCAGGGACGACGAAGACGTCGGCCTGCGTTCGAGCGAATTCGCCTTGCTTAAAATCTTCGCGGTCAATCCGTTGAAGATCATGTCGCGCTCGAGCATCATCGCCTTGCTTGGGATGCGCGATACCGGTCAGACGGAGCGCGGTCTGGATGTATTGGTGTTTCGTCTGCGCGCGGTGATCGAGCCGGACGTTGGGAGTCCGCAATATATTCAGACCGTGCGTGGCCGCGGTTATATTTTTGTGCCCTGCGGCGAGGTGAGCGAAGCAGCCGACGCGCGCGAAACGCGCTCGCGCCGCGCCAAGCTCCAGCGCGTGCAGGCCGGCGCGGACCATGTACAGATGAGTTAGTCGCGGGGAACACGCTCGTGGGATGGCAGGGCTGCCATGCGCGGAAGTGCATTCCCCGCGCGGGCAGCTCCGCTAGCCGTTATCCCTCGGCGTGTTCAATCGATACCGTGAAACACCGCGTCGTCCGGGCCGAGGTAAGCCGGCGGACGCCATGCCGCATCGCGCATGGAATGCTGCACCAGTTTCTCGACGCCGAGCAGCACCGCGAAAATCGCCATCCGCACCGGGATGCCGTTGTCGGTCTGACGGAAGATGGCGAGACGCGAATCGTGATTCAGGTCGACGCTCAGGTCGTTGGCGCCCGGGCGGCTGTCGCGCGGCAGCGGGTGCATGATCAGCGTATCGAGTCCGCAGACGCTGTCGACCAGCGCCTGGTTGATCTGGAAGTCCGGCGTGTAGCCTTCGAACGACTCGTCGGCAAAACGCTCTTTCTGGATGCGGGTGGCGTACACCACGTCGGCGCCGCGCAAGCCCGCGTTCAGGTCGTGGGTCTGTTCGACTACGTGATCGTTGCGCGAGATCTGTTCGACGATGTAGCTGGGCATTTCCAGCGAAGGCGGCGAGATCAGCGTGAACTTGATGCCGCGATACAGCGCCAGCAGCTTGACGAGCGAGTGCACCGTGCGCCCGTATTTGAGGTCGCCGACCAGCGCGATATGCGCACCGTCGACAATCTTGCCGAGGCGCGAGAATTCGCGCTGGATCGTGTACAGATCCAGCAGCGCCTGGCTCGGATGCTCGCCGGGGCCGTCGCCGCCGTTGATCACCGGCACGTTGGTGGCGCGCGCGAATTCAGCCACCGAGCCTTGCTCAGGGTGGCGGATCACCAGCGCGTCGACGTAACCGCTCATCACGCGGCTGGTGTCGTAGATCGACTCGCCCTTGGCCATCGAGGAAAACGTGAAGCCCGTGGTGTCGCACACGGAACCGCCGAGCCGGCAGAACGCCGCGCCGAAACTCACGCGCGTGCGGGTGCTGGCTTCGAAGAACAGGTTGCCGAGCACCGCGCCTTCGAGCACCCGGGAGATTTTGCGGCGTCGCGCGATGGGCTGCATGATGTCGGCGACGCGGAAGAGGGCTTCGACGGAGTCGCGCGAGAACTGATCCACGGAGAGCAGTTGCGGCTTGCCCTCGAACAGCATCTGGCTGGCGAGCGATTGTGAGTCTACGCTTTGCGTATATTTTTCGCCAGGCTCGCCGTGTACGACGATTTCCGACACGAAACGCTCGACAATCTCCGGCATGGCCCGCGATTCGGCCGAATCGTCCGGCAGCAGCCAGGTGTCCAACGCCCGGCGCGATACGCCGATGCGGCTCGCGAAGGTATCGCGGGTCATATTCAGGCGGCGCATGGCGTCGCGGAGGAAGGCTTGTTGCGGGACGCTCATGCAGGTCACCTCGGTCAGGTTAATGTACGCGGTGCGTATATTAGTTCGGCGGTGGAAGAAGTCAAGCAATTTTGGCAAATCCCGCCAAGGCCGGTTACACTGCCGGGCATGGAAACCGGCCACCTGCTCCGCTCAACCGCATCCCGCCTCGCGCTCGCGAGCGTGGTGTGTGCCTGCGCGGCCGCCAGCGCCAAAGCCAAAAAACAGCTGCTCATCTGACCGGAGCCTGCTGTTCCGTCAGATGTGCGACGGAACAGTCACCCAGGGCCCGCGTTTTCTTCCCGCTTTTGACCTCTCCCTCGCAACGCTGAACGGAATCGATACGGTCGCGTTCGAGGTTTAGTCATGTCCATCTTTTCGGGTATCTGGGTTCCTGTTGTCACGCCGTTCGCCGACGGCGCCGTCGATCACGCCGCGCTGCGCCGGCTGGTGCGTTTCTATGCCGATGCGGGCGTCGCGGGTCTGGTCGCGCTCGGCACCACCGGCGAGCCGGCGGCGCTCGAGGCCGCCGAGCAGGACGCGGTGCTGGCGACCATCCTCGCCGAAGCCGGCGCGTTGCCGGTGCTGGCGGGTGTGGCGGGCAACCAGGCCGCGCATCTGCGCGAGCGTATAGCGCAGTTGAACGAGTTGCCGGTGGCCGGTGTGCTGATCTCGGCGCCGTATTACATCCGGCCTTCGCAGGCGGGACTGATCGAGCACTTCACCGCGCTGGCCGATCTCAGCGTCAAGCCGGTCGTGCTGTACGACATTCCGTATCGCACCGGCGTGCGTCTCGAACTCGCGACGCTGCTGACGCTGGCGGCGCATCCGCGAATTCAGGCGGTGAAGGACTGCGCCGGTTCGCTCGACACCACGCTGGCGCTGATCCTCGACGGCCGCCTGCAGGTGCTGGCCGGCGACGACATCCATCTGTTCAATACGCTGTGCCTGGGCGGCAGCGGTGCGATTGCGGCGTCGGCGCACGTGCATCCGGAGCGCTTCGTGGCGCTGTACCGTGCGCTGACGGAAGGCCGCCTCGAAGAAGGCCGGGGGATTTTTCATGGGCTTGCGCCGTTGATCGGGGCATTGTGTTCGGAACCCAATCCCGGCCCGGTGAAGGCGGCGCTCGCGAGCCAGGGGTTGATCCGCGACGAACTGCGTGCGCCGATGACGCGGGCGACGGACGCGCTGCGCGAGCGTCTGCGCGAACTGGTGGCGGCTTGAGGGCAAGCGCGTGGATGGGCTGGGTAATTGATTCGGTATCCTGTGAAATGCGGAAGCCTCTCGCTCATTAGGCTTCCGAATTTGAGATGATGTCCGGCGGGACAGAGGGATAATTTGCGCCCTTCTTTCCTCTCATGTCGGCGCTTGTCCGACTCACGCTGCATGCCGGCTAGCACCTTCTTCGCTGCTGATGTCTTCCCTCCTTCGTCTGTGTGCCGGACTCGCCCGCGCCGTTGCGGGTCCGTCAGGCGTTGCGCGCCGCGGACGGGGAGCCGCTGATGGCTTCCATCCTCGGCGCCGGCAGCCGGCTCAGCAGCGGCGAGATCCGCTTCGTCACCCGGCGCACGGCGTTGAGCATCGCCATCGCGGCGGCGGTGGGTGCGGCGGCGCTGTCGCTCGCAGCGGGCATCGCTATCGGCCTCTATCTGCCCACGCATCGTGCGGCGGGTCTGGGCAGCGAAGCCGTGAGCCGTGTCGAGCACAACTATGCGATCGATCAGCTCGGCAAGCTCGATGCGTCAGTGGCGCAGATCGAGCCGCGGATCGAGCGCTTGACGAACGAGGTCGGCGCCTTGCGCGATTTCGAGGCCCGCTTGAACACGCCGAAAGCGCCGCCACGCGCGCCTGCCAACCCGGCGGATCAGGACACTTCCGACGCCGACGGCGAAGGCGGCCCGTCGTTGCCGCCGCGGCGCTGTGTCGAAGTGGCGACGCAGTCCTCGCGCGACGATGCCGCTACCACTCGCCAGCAACTCGAGTGCATGAGCGCGACACTCGCCGCGCTCGAACATGCAACCGACCTCCACCAGGTCGCGTTCAACGCGTTTCCGGGGCGCATGCCGGCCGACGGCGCGCGCTTCGGCTCGCCGTTCGGCAACCGCGTCGATCCGTTCACGGGCAGGCTCAGTTTCCATCCGGGCGTCGATCTGGTCGCGCAAAGCGGTACGCCGATTCTCGCCGCAGCCGGTGGCCGCGTGATCTTCGCGGGGCCGAAGGGCGGCTACGGCAACGCGGTCGAGATCGATCATGGCAACGGCCTTATCACGCGCTACGGTCACGCCTCGCGCATCCTCGTGCATGAAGGCGATCTGGTGCTGCCGCGCCAGCATGTCGCCGATATCGGCACCACCGGCCGCTCGACCGGACCGCATCTGCACTTCGAAGTGCTGGTGAACGGCGCCCCGGTCGATCCGACCGGCTACCTTGCGCTGTTCGGCGCCCATCCTCATGGTTGATCTTCGTTCGACCCGCGCGGCGGGCAGTCTGACGCAGCGCGTCTACGCGTTGCAGCCGGTGCGTCCGCGTGCCGTGCGCGTCGCGCTCTGGGTTGTCGTCTGCGCATGCAGCGTGGCCGTGGGCGCCGCGGCGATGAGCGGCTACGCGACCCGGCGCGCTGCGTTGCCGGCCGCATGCGCGAGCACGCCGGTCTCGCCGGACGGCGTGCAAGCCGAACTCGAGCGCACCCGGCTTGCGCTCGCGCAGGAGTCGACGGCGCGCGCGGCCGTCCAGAAGGCCGCCGACGCCTCAGCCGCCGAAGCGGCGCGTCTGAATACCGAATTGCTGTTTCTGCGCGGCCAGAGCCAGAAGCACCGTTGACCGTGCCATTTGACGCACGGTTGAACCGGCAAGCCGGCGCGTCGCCCGGTCACGCATGCCGCGACGAATCGTTCCACTCATCAGTTAGAGACCCGTTATGTTTAGCAAGAAGAAAGCCACGAGCATCCAGCACACCAAGCTCGCCACCCTGATCGCCCACGACGTGCGCATTACCGGCGACCTCGAATTCAGCGAAGGCCTGCGCATGGACGGCCACGTGCATGGCAATGTCAGCGGCAAGGCGGGCACGCAGACATTGCTCGTGCTGAGCGACCGCGGCTCGATCGAGGGCAACGTGCATGGCTACGACGTGGTGGTGAACGGCAAGATCGTCGGCGACGTGATTGCCGATCATTTCGTCGAGCTGCAGCCCAACGCGCATGTGACCGGCAACATCCAGTACCAGCAACTGCGCATGGATTGCGGCGCGTCGGTGGACGGCAAGCTGACGCGGCGCGACCCGGCGCTTGCGCCTGTTATGGTCGGCGGTGCGGCGGTCGATTCCGAACCGCAGCCGGTTTGAGCGCCCGAGTCCCTTCGCTTTAGCTCGCCCGCTGCATGGGAACGCTCCGCTCGTGCAAGTCGGCCAGATCGGGTAAATCAGGCAACTCGCGCGACTCGCGCGGCGGATCGGAACGCAGCGCCGGATTGAGCGGATTGGGCCGCTGTGCGGCGCCCTTGTCGAGATTCGCGAGCATGCCTTGCTCGGCGATCAGATGCTGCAAGGCGAGCACGATCAAGCCGATGACCAGCAGTAGATCGCCCGCAAACACAACGGCATACACCGCCGACGTGGTCTGCGGGTTGCCGAGCAGGAGCGAGGCGTTGCCGCGATGCAGCAGCACCAGCGTCAACGGCACCGCGGCATTGAGGCTTGCAATCACACTGGCGATCGCCACCAGCATGCGCGCCGGTCCGAGATCGGGGCGGCGTCTGCGGCACACCTCGTAGAGCGTCAGGGCGCGGCACGGCAGGAAGAACAGCGTGAGGAGCGCGGCGCGATAGACCGGCGGCGCCTTCAACGCATGCGCAAGCGAAAACAACGCACAGAACAGTGCGGTGACGGCGAAGCCTTTGCGCAGCGAGGCGGATTCGCCGAACAGAACGCGCGTGCCGGTCCACACCAGAATCCGCGCCTGCAGCGCAAGGGTGGCCGTTGCGATCAGCAGCAGCGTGGACGGCCACACCGAATGCAGTCCGAAACAGGCGGCCGCCGCGCTCATCATGAAGAATGACGCCGACCACAAGCGAAACGCCGCGACTCGCGCAAGGATGCGCGAGAGTGCCGCCGTCACGATGCCGCTACAGAGGAACGTCATCAGGCAAAGCGAATTGAACGTCGCTACATCGAATTTCATGAATTCTCCAGCGGGCGAAACCTGTGTGCCGCAACGCGTCGTTCGAAAGCGGTTTGCGCCGGACTCCGGCGGCCCGATCGAATCGGCGCTCCGCCTGCCGACCTGCTGCCGATACCGTCTACACCACGGCCATCCGTGCCTTCAGTAAAGCGCTGAAGGCATCCGCCGCCAGCGGTTTGCCGAGCAGAAAGCCCTGCATCTCGTCGCACATCATGGCTTTGAGCTTGCCCAGCTGCGACGCGGTCTCGACGCCCTCGGCCACCACGTCCATGTCGAGCGAATGCGCAAGCGCGATGATCGCCGACACGATTGCCGTGCCTTCCGGACCTTGGTCGTCGAGACCGCTGGTAAAGAAGCGATCGATCTTCAACTGCTTGACTCGGAAGCGCTGCAGATATGCGAGGCTCGAATAGCCGGTGCCGAAGTCGTCGATGGCGATCTCAAAGCCGCTCGTCTGAAATTCGCGGATCATCTCGATCGTGCGGGGCGCGTCCTGCATGGCGACGGTTTCGGTGATCTCGAACATGATCCGGTCGCAGTCCACCTGTTCGGCCTGCACGATCTCGAGCACGTTGGCGACGAGATTCGGCTGCGATAGCTGGCGCGGCGACAGGTTGATGGCGATCTTCATCGACGGTAGCCCGGCGTCGACCCAGCGGCGGATCTGCCGGCACGTCTCGCGGACCACCCAGTAGCCGATCTGCACGATCTGGCCGGAGCGTTCGGCAATCGGAATGAACTCCATCGGCGCCAGCACGCCAAGCAGCGGATGGTTCAGGCGGATCAACGCCTCGGCGCCCGCCAGTTCATTGCTGTCGCCGCGGAATTTAGGCTGGAAGTGCAGGGTGAAATGGCCCGCGGCGAGCGCTTCGTGCAGCGCATGCTGAATTTGCAGCGTGCGTGTGGCCGCTTCGTTCATGCTCGCCTCGAAGAAGCGATACGTGCTGCGTCCCGCGCGCTTGGCTTCGTACATGGCGGCATCCGCGTGCTTGAGCAGGGTGTCGACCGTGTCGCCGTCCTGTGGAAACAGCGCAATGCCGATGCTCGGCATGACCTGCAGCGGTTCGCTGTCGCTCCATACCCCTTCGCGCATCCGTTCGAGCACGCCTTCGGCGATCATCCCGGCGTCTTGCTGCGCGAGCAGATTTTCCGACAGCACCACGAATTCGTCGCCGCCGAGCCGCGCCACCGTGTCGGTAGCGCGAACGCAGGCCTGCAGGCGTTGTCCGAAGGCGGCGAGCACCTGGTCGCCGGCCGAATGACCGAGCGAGTCGTTGATAGTCTTGAAGCCGTCCAGATCCATGAACAGGATCGCGAATATGTTGTGACGGCGGCGCGCCAGTTCGATGGCGGTTTCGATCCGCTCAGTGAGCGTCGCGCGGTTCGGCAGGCCGGTCAGCGTGTCGAGCGTGGCGAGGCGCACGATCTGGCCGTTGAGGTTCGAGACGGCGCTCACCAGAAAGGTTGTGCGCGCATCGAAGCGCGACAGCATCAGCGTGACGATCAGGATCGAGAAGGTGAAGAGGGTCACCGCCGTGGCGAGCCACTCGGTGTTGACACCCTTGGCGGCGCCGCAAATAGCGCCGACGGGAAAATCCGCCGCCATCATGCCGGCATAGTGCATGCCGCTGATCGCCACGGCCATGACCAGCGCTGCGCCGAAGCGCGTCCACTTGACGTTGCGCTCGGCGTCGTCGCGCAGCCTGCGGGCAATCAGCAGCGCGGCCATCGAGGCGGCGACCGCAATCGCAAGCGACGCGGCAAACCACGCCGGCCGGTACTGGATACCGGGTTGCATGCGCATGGCCGCCATCCCGGTGTAGTGCATCCCCGCAATGCCGATTCCCATCAGCACGCTGCCGCTCACCAGGTGAACCGGCGTGAGCCGCGCACGTGTGGTGACGAGCAACGCAAAATACGACACCACCACCGCGATGGCGAGCGAGTCGCCCGTCAGCGCGAAGTCGTAGCCGAGTGGAATGGGCAGCGACAGCGCCAGCATCGCGATGAAATGCATCGACCAGATGCCGACACCCATCGCGGCTGCGCCGCCGGCCAGCCACGCGTGCCGCAGTCGTGACGACGCCAGCAACGCGATGCGTCCGGTCAGGTCGAGGGCGGTGTACGACGCAAGCGCCGCGACGATGAACGACACCGCCACCAGCCAGAAGTTGTATGTGCCAAGCATGTTTAGTCCAGCCGTGTAAGGAGAGACGGCTCAACTGGTTATCGACCGATGGCAGGTTTTGTTTAATTAATTTGCGTGAAGCGGTGCTCGGTTTTGCGAGGAGGCCACGTGGCCGCTGCGATTTAACAATTCAACCCGTTTTTGACCGGTACCTTGCATAAACAAATAGACGCTGCTACTGTCTGGCCCAGACCAAATAGGCGTTCTAGCTCCATCTATCTATTGTGCATAGCAAGGTTCCTTGCTATGCACGGCACGTCCTGCGGACAACGATGAAGACGCAGTTGAAGAAAGGGGCGCTCGATATGTGCGTGTTGGCCGTTCTGGCGCGCAGGGACAGTTACGCCTATGAACTGGCGTCGACGCTCGCGACCGCGATGGACATGGGCGAAGGCACGATCTATCCGTTGATGCGCCGTCTGCAGGCCGAGTCGTGCGTGTCGACCTATGTCGTCGAATCGACTTCGGGGCCGCCGCGTAAGTACTACTCATTGACCGGCATCGGCCGTCGCCGATTGCTGGAAATGCAGGCGGAGTGGCGCAGTTTTGTCGACGAGGTCGACGGCGTGTTGCGGCATCAAATTGAGCAGTAGGCGGCGATCGGTGGAAGGCCCCGGGGGCATCGGGGTTCGGTCGTTTTCATTCAGTCAAAAAGTAAAAGCAAGCAGGCGATATGGCTCTCTTCCAGTGTCTTGATGTGCACGGGCGATGTGTGACGCGCCCAGGTTTCTGCCTCGGTTCGATGCTCCTTCTGTTGACGCTTGCCGGATGCGCAAAACATCAGGCCGGCGGTGCGGGCGATGCGGCATCGGCAACCGAAGTCGGTGTGCTGGTCATGGCGCCGCAAAAGATCGTCGAGCGCACCGAGTTGTCCGGACGCCTGTCCGCACTCAATGTCGCCGACGTGCGTCCGCAGATTTCGGGCATCGTGCAAAAGCGGCTGTTTACCGAAGGTGCCGACGTCGCGGCCGGGCAGCCGCTTTACCAGATCGATCCGGCGGTCTACCAGGCCACCTACGATCAGGCCCGCGGCGTGCTGGCGAAGGCTGAAGCGGTGTTGTCGGACGCGAAGGCGAAGTCGAGCCGCTATGCGGAGCTGGTCAAGATCAACGCGGTGAGCAAGCAGGACTACGACGACGCCGTGGCCGCCGTGAACGAAGATCAGGCCGACGTGCTGGCCGATCATGCCTCGCTCGAGTCGGCGCGTATCAATCTGGGCTATACGCGCATCACGAGTCCGATCTCCGGGCAGATCGGCGTGTCGAGCGTGACGGCCGGCGCGCTCGTCACGGCGGAACAAACCACCGCGCTTGCGACGGTCCAGTCGATTGACCGCATGTATCTCGACGTGACCCGTCCCAGCATCGATTGGTTAAGACTCCGAAAGGCATTCAATGCGGGTCATCTGAAGCGGGTGGGCGCGCAGGGCGCGGCCGTGCATATCGTGATGGAAGACGGCTCCGATTACGCGCAGCCGGGCACGCTGGCCTTCTCGGACATCACCGTCGATCAGACCACCGGATCGGTCACGCTGCGCGTGGTGGTGCCCAATCCCGAGCACGAGCTGCTGCCTGGGATGTTCGTGCGGGCCGATCTGGAAGAGGGGGCCGACGACCAGGCCATGCTGGTTCCGCAACTGGCCGTCACCCGTACGCCGGACGGTCAGGCAACGGTCTGGCTGGCCGGCGCCGACGGTAAGGCGCACGCGGCGACGGTCAAGGCCGAGACGGCCTACGGCGACCGCTGGATCGTTTCGCAGGGCCTGAAGATCGGCGATCGCGTGGTGATCAGCGGCGCCAGCCAGCTTCAGGATGGAGCACCGGTCACGGTGACCGACACGCATGCCTCCAACGCGCCCGCGGCTAGCGGTGCAGCAGTACACGGTTAACCGGGGAAGAAATGGCACGTTTTTTCATCGATAGGCCGGTACTGGCCTGGGTCATCGCGTTCGTCATCATGATCGCCGGCGTGCTGGCCGTGCGTTCGATGCCGATCGAGCAATACCCGTCGGTCGCGCCGCCCGTCATCCAGATTGTCGCGACCTACCCGGGGGCATCGGCCGACACCGTGGCCGCCAACGTCACGCAGGTGATCGAGCAGAGCCTGAGCGGCATCGATCATCTGCTCTATATGTCGTCGACCAGCAGCAATGCCGGCCAGGCCACCATCACGCTGACGCTCGAACCAGGGGCCAACGCCGACATCGCGCAGATGCAGGTGCAAAACAAGGTGAGCCAGGTGTCCGCCTTGCTGCCGCTGGTGGTCGAGCAACAGGGCATCAACGTTTCGAAAGCGAGCAGCAGCTTTCTGATGGTGGTGTCGCTGTCGTCGCGTAGCGGGCGGCTGAACTCGATCGAACTCGGCAATCTGCTGGCGAGCCAGCTTCAGGACCCCATCACCGAAATCAACGGCGTCGGCGGCGTGAACCTGTTTTCGCCGCAGCACGCGATGCGCATCTGGTTGAACCCGCTCAAGCTGCATAGCTTCGGCTTGACGGCGAGCGACGTGACGACCGCGATCGCCAACCAGAACGTCGAGACCTCGGTCGGTGAACTGGGCGGGTCGCCGGCCACCGCATCCCCGGCGATCAACGCCACCATCACCGCCTCGAGCCTGATGCGCAACGCGGAGCAGTTCGGCGACATTCTGCTGCGCGTGAACAGCAACGGTTCCAAGGTGCGGCTGAAGGACGTCGCACGCGTCGAGGTGGGCGGCGATACCTACGACATCGTGTCGCGCATGGGCGGCAGGCCGGCAGCAGCCCTCGCGATCGAGCTGGCCACCGGCGCCAACGCGATGGCCGTGGCGACCGCCGTGCGTGCACGCGTCGACGAACTGAAAGCGCAGCTACCCGCCGACGTCGAAGTCGACTACCCGTTCGACACGACGCCGTTCGTGAAAATTTCGATCGTCGATGTCATGAAGACGCTGATCGAATCGGTGGTTCTCGTGTTCCTCGTCATGCTGGTTTTTCTGCGCAGCGTGCGCACGACGCTGATTCCGGCCGTGGTGATCCCGATTGCGCTGCTCGGCACCTGCATCGTGCTATGGGTGGCCGGCATGTCGCTCAACGTGCTGTCGATGTTCGCCGTGGTGCTGGCGATCGGCCTGCTGGTCGACGACGCGATCGTGGTGGTTGAGAACGTCGACCGGATGATGCGGGAAGAAGGATTGAGTCCGCGCGACGCCACCCGCAAGGCGATGAAGCAGATCACCGGCGCACTGGTGGGCATCACGACCGTGCTGACCGCGGTGTTTATCCCCATGGCCTTCTTCTCCGGGTCGACCGGCGGCATTTACCGTCAGTTCTCCGTGACGATTGTGGCGGCGATGGTGTTGTCGTTGCTGCTGGCGCTCACCTTGACGCCCGCCCTGTGCGCCACCGTGCTCAAACCGGCCCGTAACGACGATGCGGCCCATACCGGACGTGTGGCCCGCTTCATCGAGCACGGCATCGAGCGTTATCGCGGCTGGCTGGCGGCGTTTCTTGCGCGCCCGGTGCGCTTCGTGGTGCTTTTCGGTGTGATCGTCGTGGCGCTCGCCTGGCTGATGAGTGGGCTGCCCACCTCGTATCTGCCCGACGAGGATCAAGGCGTGGTGGTGGTGCTGGTGTCGACGCCGGTCGGCACGCCGATGTCCGTGACGGACCGGACGGTCAAGCTGGCCGAGGACTACTTCATGCATCATGAGCCGGGCACGGACAAGGTGTTGGCGATCGACGGCTTCAGCTTCAATGGACAAGGCCAGAACAATGCGATCCTGTTTGTCAGCCTGAAGGACTGGAGTCAGCGCAGCGGCGCCGATCAGCAGGCGAGCGCCATCTTGAACCGCGCGAACGCGCATTTCGCTTCGTTGCGCGACGCGCAGGTGTTTGCCGTGAACCTGCCGGCTATCCCGAGTCTGGGCAACCAGAGCGGTCTCGATTTCGAGGTCGAGGATCGCGCGGGGTTGGGACACGAGCGGCTATTGCAAGCGCGCAATATGCTGATGGGACTCGCCGCGAAAAATGCCACGCTTGCGCAGACGCATCCGGCCGGACTGGACGACACGCCGCAATTCCATGTCGACATCGATCGCGAGAAGGCCAGCGCGCTCGGCCTGTCGATCGCGGATATCAACAACACGCTCGAGATCGCTTTCGGCTCGGCCTACGTGAACAACTACGTCGACACGGGGCGAATCCAGCGTGTGTTCGTGCAGGCCGACGCACCGTACCGGATGATGCCGGACGATATCGGCCAATGGTACGTGCGAACGGTCGCGGGGGATGGGCTGGTGTCGACATCCGGTCCCGGCACGGTCAGCTATGACGGGCAGATGGTGCCGTTCTCCGCCTTCTCGACCACCCGCTGGACATTCGGCTCGCCGCAGATCGAGCGCTACAACCATATGCTGTCGATGGAAATGACCGCGCAGACAGGCCCGGGCGCGAGTACCGGCGACGCGATGAAGGCGATCGAAAAAATCGCCGCGCAACTGCCCAAAGGCTTCTCCGTGGAATGGACCGGCCAGTCCTACCAGGAGGTCTTATCCAACTCGCAGTCGCTGTATCTCTACGGCATCTCGATCGTGATTGTGTTCCTGTGCCTCGCCGGCCTCTATGAAAGCTGGAGCATGCCGTTCGCGGTGCTGCTGGTGGTGCCGCTGGGGGCTCTGGGGGCCGTGCTGGCCGTGACGCTGCGAGGCATGCCTAACGACATCTATTTCAAGGTGGGGCTGCTCACGACGATTGGTCTCGCCACCAAGAACGCGATTCTGATCATCGAGTTCGCCAAGGAGTTGCACGAGCAGGGGCGCGACCTGATGGATGCGGCGCTCGAAGCGGCGCGCTTGCGGGTCAAGCCGATCCTGATGACGTCGATCGCGTTCGTATTCGGCGTGCTGCCGCTCGTTTTCAGCGACGGCGCCGGTGCCGAGAGCCGGCGCGCGATCGGCACGGCAGTGGCGGGCGGCATGTTTGGCGCGACGGTGCTGGCGGTCTTTTACGTGCCGCTGTTTTTTATTCTGGTGCGCAAGCTATTCAAGGCGCGCAAGTTGCATTCCGATACGACCAACCCGGCGGAGTCCGAGCAATGAAGCGGCGTCTTCTTGGCAGCGTGTTATGCATCATCGGCCTGTGCTCCTGCACGCTGGAGCCTGACTACAAGCGCCCCGCTTTGCCGGTGGTGTCGGCCTGGTCCGATGCGGCGGGCGTAGCGGGCGCGTCGTCCGCCGCGGCCGCGGATGCGGCGAATCCTCCGGCGCCGCTCGCGGCCGACGTGGACTGGCGAACCTTTTTCCAGGATCCCACGTTGCAGCAGTTGATCGGCCTTGCGCTCGACAACAATCGCGACCTGCGCGTGGCTGCGCTGAATGTGGCCCAATACGAAGCGCAATACCGCATCGCGCGGTCGGCACTCCTGCCGACCATCGACGCCACAGGCGCGGTGGACAACACGCGCGCGCTCGGCCTCACATCGAAAGAAAGCAGCGTGACGCTGGGCGAGACGTCGTGGGAGCTCGATTTTTTCGGGCGTCTGCGCAGCCTCAAGCACCAGGCGCTCGAGCAATATCTGGCAACCGACGCTTCGCAAGCCAGCACGCGCATCAGCCTGATTGCGACCGTCGCGACCGATTATTTTCAATGGCTGGCCGATCAATCGCTGCTCGAGGTGGCGACCGCGACGGCCGAGGCCGACCGGCAGACGTATGAGGTCAATCTGAAAAGCGAGCAGATCGGCAATGCGTCGATGCAGGATGTGCGGCAGGCGGAATCGGAATATGCGAGCGTGCGTTCGAGCCTGATAGCCGACCGCCGCGCGGTGGCGCAGGACCTCAACAACCTGGTGGCGGTGATCGGCTGTCCTGTTCCCGACGGCCTGCTGAAGAGCGGTGCGCTCGACGCCGCGCAGCTGCCGCCGGTGAGCGCCGGTGTGCCCTCCGACCTGTTGACTCGGCGGCCCGACATCCTCGAGGCGGAACATACGTTGAAAGCCGCCAACGCGAACGTGGGGGCGGCCCGCGCGGCCTTTTTCCCCGCGATCCAGTTGACCGCTTCGGCGGGCACGGCGAGTACCGCGCTGTCCGGGTTGTTCAAGGCGGCGACCGGCGCGTGGACCTTCGCACCCGCGGTGACAATGCCGATCTTCGACTATGGGAACAATCGAGCCGCGCTCGACGTCGCGAAGATCCAGACGCAGATCGACGTCGCCAATTACGAAAAGGCGATTCAGACGGCCTTCAAGGAAGTGGCGAACGCGCTTGCCGGACGCACGACGTATGTCGATCAGGTGGCGTCGGACCGCGAATACGTATCGGCGTCGACGCATTACGACGAGCTGGCGCAGGCGCGCTATCGAGCGGGGACCGATAGTTTCCTGGTCCTGCTCGATGCCGAACGCACGCTTTATACGGCGAGGCAGCAACTGGTCAACGACCGCTTCGCGGAACTGAGCAATCTGATTACGCTCTATAAGGCCCTGGGCGGCGGGTGGACTAGTCCTGCCGCATAGGGGCAATCGCTTCGCTGCTGTCATTGGCCAATTCGAAGCCTTCGTCCAGCCAGCCGGCGATGCCGCCGATCATCAGCTTGACCGGCCGCCCCAATTGCGCGAGACGGATCGCGCCACGTGTCGCGCCGTTGCAATGCGGCCCGGCGCAATAGGTGACGAACAGTGTGTCGTCAGGGTAATCCACGAGCTTCGAAGCGACGATCTTGCCGTGCGGCAGATTGATCGCGCCGGGGATATGTCCTTGCAGATAGAGCGTGGGGCTGCGCACGTCAAGCAGCACGAAACCGGGCGTGCCGCTGGCGTACGCGGCGAACACGTCCGAGCAATCGGTTTCGAAGCGCAGCGAGGCCTCGAAGTGTGCGAGCGCGCTGGCGCTGTCCGCTGCGGCGAGGGTTGTGACGGCGTTGCTGGACGACATGGCCGGACTCCTGAATGAGCGACGAGTGAACGATAGATAAGCGATAGACGAGCCGTCATTGTTGACGACTGCCATTCCGTGCGACAGTGGCGCAATCGTCAATCTCCGGTAACATCGCGCCATGCAAGATCATCTCGTCGTCGCGCTGGTTTACGACCGGCTCTGCACCTTCGAATTCGGTTGCGTCACCGAACTGTTCGCGCTCGAGCGGCCCGAACTGGAACTCGACTGGTACCGCTTTGCGGCCTGCGCCGTCGAGCCGGGACCGCTGCGCGCCGCGGGCGGCATCACCGTTGCGGCGCCGTACTCGCTGCGGCTGCTCGATCGCGCCGCAACGATCGTCGTGCCAGGCTGGCGCGATGCCGACGAGTTGCCGCCCGCCCCCTTGCTGAAGAAAATCCGCGCCGCCTACCAGCGTGGCGCACGGCTCTGCTCGATCTGCTCGGGCGTCTTCGTGCTGGCCGCGGCGGGCGTGCTCGACGGCAAAACGGTCACTACGCATTGGCGCTATGCCGACAAGCTGCAGCAACGCTATCCGCAACTGCGGGTGCAGCCGGACGCGCTGTACGTCGACGAAGGGCAGGTCATGACCTCGGCGGGCTCGGCGGCCGGCCTCGATATGCTGCTGCATCTGGTGCGGCGCGATTACGGCAGTGCCGTCGCCAACCGGGTGGCCCAGCGGCTGGTGGTGCCGCCGCATCGCGAGGGCGGTCAGGCGCAGTTCGTGCCGCGGCCCATGCTGCCGGACGAGGGCGGCCGGGTCGCAAGGCTAATGGACTGGGTTCGGGCTAACCCTGCCTTGCCGCATACGTTGCGCTCGCTCGCCGAACGCGCCGCCATGAGTCCGCGCACGCTGCAGCGCCAGTTTCACGATGCAACAGGAATGGCGCCCTATGAGTGGCTCGTGCGTGAACGCGTGGCGCTTGCGCGCGAGTTGCTGGAGTCGCAGAACGCGATGTCCATGGCGCGGGTCGCGCAAACGGCCGGGTTCGGCTCGGAAGAGTCGCTGCGCCGTCACTTCCGCCGCATTGCCTTGACGAGTCCGGGGGCCTACCGCAAGAAGTTTGGCGTGGAGGTGGGGGGAGGGTGATTGGGGTTCGCGCAATCGTCAATTTTCTGTCAGCATCACTAGCAGCGCCCGAACCTGCGACGATGTCCTCATGGAGCGAGGCGCTGATGCAAGATGCCTGTTGTCGAGTGCGCGATTCCCAACCCGTCCACCCATGCGTGCAAACCCTTTCGCCGTTGTTGCTGTTCTCGCCGTGCTAGTGCCGTCGCTCGTTGCCGCTCAGGCATTCGAGAGCGGTTCGCGCGCCGAGTTGTACCGGCGCTACGTACTCGCCGGCAAGGATGTGCAGTGCCGCACCAACGCCTCGTGCGCGGCGCTGGGCGTCGCGGCGCTCGATGCGGGGCGCATCAAGGATGCGCAGTCGCTGGTCGATATGGAATCCATGCTGGCGGATGCCACCACCTTGCAGGCCGAAGAGGACAACTCGCCGAAGGCGATCAACTCGGCGCACGCGCGGGTGGCGATGGCGCTGATCCATCAGGGCGATGTGCAGGCGAGCCTGGGTGCGTTTTCGAACGCCCGTTTGTACTACCGCACTGCCGCAAGCAGCGGCAAGGACGCGCCGGACGACGTCATGCTGAGCCGTGTCGTCGCGCTCGCGCAGCAACGTCTTGCAGGGGTCGCGGACAAGCAGGTGGTGCAGGGCTTGCCTGCCTCCGGCGTGCAGTTTGCGCGCTATCTGAAGCTGGGCGCGTGGAGCAACCTCACGTTGACGCCGCTCAAAGGGCGTCGCGGCGTGTACCGGCTCCTGGCCGAGTTTCTCTATCCGAGCGTCAGCGGCGACGGCCAGCCGGTGGCCAGTCGCGGGATCCTGCTGGCGAACGTGCGCTTTTATGGCGCGATCGCGCGGGTCGTCATTTCGGATCAGCCGCAAGGTACGCCGCTCGATGCGACCGCGAAAGTGACCAACCTCGCCGCGTACGATGGACACGCCGACAAGTGCCTCGTCGAGTTCAGGCTCGCCGAGCCGGAGACGCTCGATGTGGCGACGCACGGTTCCGCGGCGGCATGCGGATTCGGTCCCAAAGTGACGGCCGACGGCCGATATTATCTAAAGACGGGTTCCTGAACCTGGGTCTCTGACTATCGGGGTGAGCGTATGCGCAATGCAATGGACTACCCATCGGTGGTGTTCGTTTCGACGCTGGTGGCGATGTCTTTGTCGGCATGGATTGGGGCGGGCGTGCTCCGGCGCGTGAAAAGCCTGACGGCGGAATCGCGCGAGGATTTCAATGTGGTTCAGGCGGCCACGCTGACGCTGCTTGCGCTGATGATCGGCTTCAGTTTTTCGATGGCGGTGGGCCGTTACGATCAGCGCAAGAACTACGAAGAAGAAGAGGCCAATGCCATCGGCACGGAATATGTGCGGGCCGATCTGCTGCCCTCCGCGGATGCGCAGCAGGTGCGTGCGCTCTTGAGCCGCTATATCGAGCAACGCGTGTTGTTCTATCAGACGCGCGATGTTCAGGAGCTCGAACGGATCAACGCCACCACCATGCAACTGCAAGCCGGACTCTGGGCTGCGGTTCGCGACGCCGCCGCGGCCCAGCCGAATCCCGTGACCACGCTGGCGGTGGCCGGCATGAACGAGGTGCTGAACTCGCAGGGCTACACCCAGGCCGCGTGGTGGAACCGCATTCCGCTTGCTGCGTGGGGGTTGATGGTGGCGATTGCGGTGTGCTGCAATCTGCTGGTCGGTTACGGCGCGCGCACCGCCAAAGTGAGCCTGACGCTGCTGGTGGTGTTGCCGGTGGTGGTCGCCACCTCGTTTGCGCTGATCGCGGATATCGACAGCCCGCGTGGCGGCATCATTCGTGTGAGTCCGATCAATCTCGTCAGCACGGCGCAATCGCTGCGGCCGAGCTAACAGACTTCATGCGACTGCCCGCCGCATGGCGGGCTGCCGCGACGAGCTTACTTCGGATGCTCGTCCTTATGCTCAGCCTCCGGCTTGTGCTGCTGCGCCGGATGCGGCTGTTGCTGCGGGTGAGGGTGCTGCGCCGGCGCCGGATGCGGTGCCGGGTGCGGTGCCGGGTGCGGAGCGGCATGCTGCTGCTGGGCCGGATGCGGGTTCGCATGTGGAGCCGGTGCGGCTTCCTCGGCGTGCTGCTTCGGCGCCGCTTCTTCCGCGTGCTGCGCTTCGCCGCCGGGGGCCTGGCCGCGCGGCGCTTCGGCTGCGTGTTGCGCTTCGGGCTGTGCGTGCTCGCCTTCCGGTGCACGCGGCGCCGGCGCAGCGCCTTCAGCCGGCCGTGCGTCGTGCGCTTGTGCTTGTGCTTGCGGTTGGCCGTGCTCAGCTTCGCCTTGCGGACGGGGCACACCGTTCTCGTGTGCTTCGTTGGCCGGGTTAGCCTCATTCGTGCGCGGCGGCTGTTCAGCTTCCGGCTTCGGTGCCGCGGCGTTCGGCGCGTGCGCTTGCTGCTCGGCCGGGTTCGGCGCATGAGCCTCAGCTTGCGCGGCATTGCCGTGTCCCGGCGCGCCTTGCGGACCCACCGGGTGCACCTGCGCCCGGTTGATCACGCGAAAGCCTGCCGCGGCCGCAACCGCACCCGCACCCGCTTTGCCCGGATGGGCCGCCGCAGCCGCAGCAAAGGCTGCCGGCGCCGCGGTGCGCACCACCGGGTCACCCGCACCCGGCACCTTGCCGCCACCCGCCGCAAAGCGTTGGGCGAGCGCGTCGTGATACGCGGCCGGTACGACAGGCGCGCGGGTCGCCACGACCTGGCGTTGTGCGAGCGCCGCCGGTGCGCCGACATGGGCCGGCCGCAAGGCGCCGGCAAAGCTCTGCTGAACCGGTGCGATGGCCGGCGCGCCGGCGCCGATCTGCGCATGAGCCAACGCCTGCGCATTGAACGGACGTGCCGCCTGCGCGACGGACTCGCCGCGCACGAAGGCATTCGCCGGCACGGCGGTGATGGCGCCCGGCGCGTTCTGATTGATGTACGTGTTGTGAATGGTGGTGACGTTGTTGATGATCGTCGTGTTGTGAACGTTGGTGATGTTCACGTTGTTGATGCGGTTGTAGTACGTCGGGCTGTAGTGATACGCCGGATGCCACGGCTCTCCCGGTCCGAGTGCGAACCACGCCACGCCTGCGCCGATTGCGCCGCCGATGGCGAGATCCACGCCCCAATGCGCGCCGCCACCGCCACCGCCGCCCACAAACGCCACCAGTGCCGGTGCATACACCGGCGGCTGCGTTACCACCACCGGACCCGGCACCCAGGCCCACGAGCGGTCGATATACGCCCAGCGGCCATAGTGGAAAGGCGCGAAGCCCCACGGCGCATCGTCCACCCATGTCCAGCCCCACGGCGCGACCCAGGCCCAGTGGCCCTCGTGATACGGCGCCCAGCCGGTCGCGACGGTGGTCGGCACCCACACTTCGCCGTAGTTCGGCTCGCTGCGCCACGTGCCGTTGGCGTCGAGGTCCTCATAGCCGGGGATTTCGCGCGACACGTAGCGGGCGGAGATCGAGTTGTCTTCCGCGCGATCGCGGGTAGCGACCCACTGGTCGAACGCGTCGAGCGCGGGAGCGGAGCCGCCGGTCTGTTGCTGCAGACTGGTGCCGACAAACTGGATCTGCTGACCGGCGCTCATCTGGAACGAACCGCCGTCGCCATACAGCGTGGCGTTGCCGGCGCGCACCGTGACGGTGGTCGAACTGCCGTCGGCCGCCACGTCGACGCGGAACAGGCCAGGCGCGGTGGCGACGAGCGCCACGTTGGGCGTGTCGATTTCGAAGTTCTGGCCGGCGGGCAGCGCGCGCACATGCGCGGACAGCGTGCCTTGCGTGACCTTCAACTGCGTGATCGTGTCGTTCAGGTTGACGATGTCGAGGGCGGTCTGCTGATCGAGCCGCAACGCGGTGGACCCGGCGTGCAGCTCGGCTCGCGCATTGGCGTCGGCCCACAACTGGTCACCCGTCGTGAGCGGCCGGTTCAGCACGGCGTAGGACCAGTCGGTCAGGCCGGCCGGTTCCAGCGTGACAGTGCCGGCAAAGTAATTCAGACGTGCGACGCGGTCAGGCGGATCGCCGGCCGCGGCAGCGGCGGGGGCGGTGGGCGACGGCACCTGAGCCAGCCCCGTGAGCGGGATCATGGCAAGAACGGCAGAGACCGAGAGCGCGGTGGCGCGGATGCGGTGGAAGGTTGTTGTCATTATCGGCTGCTCCGAAGGTTTCATTTTGGTCAGGCCCGAAGGCGGCCCTTATGCATGCGTCCAACTGGCTAACGCCGCGAACGTGGGAGCGGATGACATTCGCGTTGTAACCGGGACGCGAGTTTGCAACGAAATGTGAGCGCTGCATAGTGGGCTGTGAGCGGGCCGTAAGCGTGACCGCTACGGCAGCACGTTGCGTTCCTGTAAGGCCCGATCTCGACGCGGGCTGGATTGTAAGGACATGCAATCAATGCGTAATCGGATCGATGCAAAGATGCCTTGTGCGTGGTGTATGGCGTGTGGCGTCGCGACTCGTCTGGACGCCGCGCGATAGGCGCGTGTTGATGGTATCGTCGTTGCCCTGGCCGCATGGGCCAACAGACATCCGACACATTCATCGACGTCCTGCGACGCTCATCGAAACGCATCGAAACTCATTGAAACAGGGAAAGGAAACCGGACATGATCGACATCGCCACGGAGATTGCAAGCTTCAATACGGGACGGGAACCCGAGCGGCTGGCGATGAAATACCAGCTTATGCGGACCTCGCCGTTCGTCTTTCTGCGCGGCACGTGCCATCTCTTCTACCATCGGCTGCCGCACGGCAGCGTGCTGGAAGCCGCGCCGCCGGTGTGGATCTGCGGCGACCTGCACCTGGAGAACTTCGGCAGCTACAAGGCCGATAACGGTCTCGTCTATTTCGACATGAACGACTTCGACGAAGCCTGTCTCGCGCCGAGCCTGTTCGAACTGATTCGCTTGTTGACCAGTGTGCTGGTGGGCGCCGCCGATCTGCATGTGAGCCGCGCCGAAGCGCTAGCGCTGTGTCACACCGCAGTCGATGCGTACGCCGCTGCATTGAGTGTCGGCAAGGCGCGCTGGATCGAGGAGGAAACTTCGCAGGGCATGGTGCGCGATCTGTTCGATGCGTTGCGCAAGAGTTCGCGTGTCGACCTGTTGAACCGGCGCACGGAGTTGAAGGGCAAGAAGCGCGTGCTGCGGGTCGACGGGAAAAAGGCGCTGCCGGTCAGCGACAAGGCCCGCGCCGAGGTCACGGCGTTCATGGACGAATTCGCGAGCCATCAGGACAGCCCGGAGTTTTACCGCGTCATCGACGTGGCCCGCCGCATCGCCGGCACGGGCAGTCTCGGCGTCGACCGCTATGTGATGCTGGTGGAGGGCAAGGGCTCGCCCGACGGCAACTATCTGCTCGACCTGAAGCAGGCGCTGCCATCGTCGGTGTCGCCGCGTGTCAAGACGAAGCAGCCCGGATGGGGCACCGAAGCCGAGCGCGTGGTGGCGATCCAGCGGCGCTCCCAGGCGGTCTCGCAGGCCTTTCTGCATGCTGTCGCGTTCAGGCAGCAGCCGTATGTCCTGCGCAGCCTGCAGCCTTCGGAAGACCGCGTCGCGTTGAGCGACTGGGACGGCAAGCTGCCGCGGCTCGAAGCGGTCGTCAACAACATGGCGGAATTGAGCGCGTGGGCGCAGTTGCGCAGCGGCGGCCGCCAGGGTTCGGCGATTGCGGACGAACTGATTGCGTTCGGCTGTCGCAAGGACTGGCAGATGCCGCTAGTGGAACTGGCGGTGCAATGCGAGGCGCAGGTGATCGACGACTGGAAGGCGTATTGCGCGGCGTACGACAGCGGCGCGTTCGGCGCATTGGGCGCGGCCGCGAAGACGCAGAAGGCGTAGGTGTAAGAGACGGCGAGGATGAAGCGCGCGGGACGGCAGGCCGCCCCGCGCGAACAGATCAGTTTGCGGCGTCAGTGGTGCCCGGCGCATAAGCACGCCGGCCGGTCAGGCGCGCGACAATGCGCGGAAGCGCCAGCCATTGTTGCGCGAGCAGGCCCTGGCCGTAGGAACGGCCGTCGCCATGCGGTGCGGGCAGTTGATCGCGAATGCCGGTCGGCTCGACCGTGCGGTTCCACGAAGCGGTACGGAACAGCATGTCCCACCAGGGAAACAGCACGCCGAAGTTGCAGCCGTACTTCGTGCCTTCATGGCCGTAGCCCACCGCGTGGTGACGGCGATGAAAGATCGGGCTGACGATGAGGCGCTCGAGCAGCCAGCCATACGGCAAGCGTGCATTGACGTGCTGGATGCTCTGCATGAAGTTGCTGACGGCGACCAGCACGACGAACTGGTTCGGCTGCACGCCGATAAACAGCGAGATTGCCGCAAAAAACGCCGCCTGGATGATGTCGTCGAGAAAGTGGTTGCGGTCGTCGTTCCACAACGACATCTGCTGCTGGCTGTGATGCACCGCGTGCAATTCCCACCACACGCCGAACCGATGCTGCCAGCGGTGATACCAGTAGCCGGCGAAATCGAGTATGACCAGGTAGATCAGGAACGACACGATCGGCTGATCGGTGACGCCTGGCCACAGGCTGTCGATATCGATGTTCGGGACGTTGTAGATCGAGATCAGGCTCTGCCAGTGATCGAACAGCGGCTGGAGCATGAAAAAGAACGCGATATTGATGATGCCCAGCTTGGCGATCCAGGTGTAGATCACGTCGGCGCGCAGCGCCTTGCGGTCCTGCCACTGTTCGATAGGGCGCAACGCTTCGAGCGGCCGCAACGCCAGATAGGTGACGACGATCTCGAGCGCGCCGATGATCACCCAGTAGAGCGCGTCATAGGTGTCTTCGTCGTAACCCATCAGGCCGAAGCGATAGAAAAACGGCTGCACTACGTCGACATACAGCAGCGTCTGCAGCGCCGACACCATGTTGTCGAGTTGCGCGACGATTTCATGGAACATCAGAATCCCCGTGAATAGCGAGTCATGCAAGGCTTGCAACAGCCAGGCGGTTTAGTCTGGGTTCGGCGCAATGACCGGCGCACGGTTGTCGAAATAGATGCCGTGCGGCGAACGGCCCACCGCAATGGTGTCGATCAGCTTGCGCGTCGTCAGGTCGATGACGCCGACGTGCTTCGCAAAGCGGAACCCCACCCATAGATAGCGCTTGTCCGGAGTAAGTTCCATGTCGTCCGGTCCGGGCATCAGGCCGGTGATGTCGCCGACGTTGGTGAGCGTGGTGTAGTCGATGATGCTGATGGTGCTTTCGACGCGATTCGAGACCACCACATGCTTGCCGTCGTCGAGATTGCGGAAGTTGTGCGCGCCGCGGCCCGTATGGATCTTCTTGACGATCTGCTGCTTGCGCCAGTCGACCACGGCCACGTCGTCTTCACCCGTCATGCCGACCAGCAGGTACTTGTCGCCAGGCGTCATCCACAGGCCTGCCGGTTCGTTGCCCACGTGCATTTTCCACAGCACGGTCTGGGTGGGCAGGTCGATCGCGGCGAGCTCGCCGGAGTCCTGCAGCGTCATGAACACGGTACGGTTGTCGGAGCCGAACGTCATGTGGCTGGGCGTCTTCGCAAGCGGGATGTGCTTGACGAGCGTCATGTTGGTGCCGTCATAGTGGTAGATGTCGGCGCGGTCCATGCGCAGCGCCGCGGTGACAAACCACTTGTGATCCGGCGAGAAACCGAGTTGGTACGGGTCTTCAATCCCGTCGACGGTGCGCTGCACTTCGCCCGTATGCGGGTCGATAAACATCAGGTTGTTCGAGACCGAGTCCGCGACAATTAGCGACTTGCCATCCGGCGTGATCATCAGGTGATGCGGCTCTTTGCCGGTCGGCTCGGTGCCGACGACCTTATGGGTGGTTTCGTCGATCAGCGAGAGTTCGGACTCGCCCGAGTCCAGCACGATGACGCGGTCGGCGGCGTAAGCGGTGTTCAGGTGGCCGATCAGGGAGAAGACGGCCGCGGCGGCCAAGGTTGCTCTCGAAAGGAATGTAACCGGCGAGTAAGGCATTCTGTAAAGTATCCGAAGGTGTAAAGCGACACCGAAAAGCTGTGCCTTCATGGAAGTGCAGCGGAGCTGCAGTTCATTAACGCTTCGCGCGCGGGTTTCGATGACGCACGCTCGCGGCAAATGTGAGAAATTAGCACGCATGGGCCGATTCAAAACGCCCGGATACGTTCTTTTACTCTCCGGGCGAACCGCGCGAGGCATGGATGGACGAACGGGTTCGCGACAAAACCGCTCCCGCAACGGTCACAGGGCGTACCGCGCTTGCGATCCGGGAGGTGCTGGAAGGCCGCCGCCGCGGCGCCGCGATGGTGTTGCCGTTCGCGGGACCGGCCGTGGTGGTTTCGGTCGCGTATATGGACCCGGGCAACTTCGCCACCAACATCCAGGCGGGTGCCCGCTACGGCTACGCGCTGCTGTGGGTGGTCCTGCTCGCCAATGTGGTGGCGATGCTGTTTCAGGCGCTCTCCGCCAGACTGGGCATCGTCACGGGGCGCAATCTCGCCGAATTGTGCCGCGACAATTTTCCCGCGCCGCTGGTCTACGCGATGTGGGCGGTGAGCGAAATCGCCGCCATGGCCACGGACCTGGCTGAGTTTCTGGGCGGCGCAATCGGCCTCGCGTTGCTGTTTCATATGCCGTTGCTGGCCGGCATGATCGTCACCGCTATCGTCACGTATGGGCTGCTGCTGTTCGAGAAGGCCGGCTTCCGGCCCCTTGAGCTGGCCATCGGCGCGCTGGTCGGCATCATCGGCCTCTCGTATCTGGCGGAACTCTTCATCACGCCGGTGGCCTGGCCCAGCGTCTTCGGCCATCTCTTCACGCCGCAGTTGCCGGATGCGGACGCGGTGACGATTGCGGTCGGCATCATCGGCGCCACCGTCATGCCGCACGCGCTCTTTCTGCATTCGGGTCTCACGCAAAACCGCACCGTTGCCAGAAACGAAGGCGAGCGGGTCAAGCTGCTGCGGTTCTCCAATATCGAGGTGGTGATCGCCCTCAGCATTGCGGGTCTGATCAATATGGCCATGGTCATCATGGCGTCGGGCGCGTTTCACGCAGGTCACCCGGAAGTGGCCGAAATCGAAACCGCGTATCACACGCTCGCGCCGCTGCTCGGCATCGGCGCGGCGGGGATTTTTCTGCTGTCGCTGATTGCCTCGGGCATTTCGAGTTCCGTGGTCGGGACCATGGCGGGCCAGATGATCATGCAGGGCTTCGTCGGTTTTCAGATTCCGTTGTGGTTGCGCCGCCTCATTACGATGCTGCCGTCGTTCGTGGTGGTCGCATTGGGGGTCAATGCGACGCATGCGCTCGTGCTCAGCCAGGTGGTGCTGAGTTTTGCGCTTCCGGTGCCGATGGCGGCTCTGGTATGGTTCACCTGCCGCGAGAAGGTGATGGGCCGGTATCGCAACGGCCCGCTGATGATCGTGGCGGCCTGCGCCTCGGCGGTGGCCGTGCTGGCGTTGAACGTCGTGCTGCTGCTGCAAACCTGACGCCAGAACCGCAAACACGAACCGCAAACCTTAACCGCATGAAGTTGAACTCAGACGTGATCACGCGCGCGGCGACGTCCGCGGATGTCGGGGGTGTCACCGACGTATTTCTCAGGGCCCGCAAGGAATTGATGCCGTTTGCGCCGCTCCAGCACACGGATTACGCCGTGTGCTGCTGGATCGCCGACTGGTTGATCCCAACCGGCCGCGTGACGGTCGCGGTGGCCGGGCAGGGGTTGATCGTCGGCATGGCGGCGACCTCCGAAGCGGACGGTGTGCTGTGGCTCGATCAGCTCTATGTTTTCCCCTCCAGGGTGGGCCAAGGTATTGGCACGCGTCTGCTGAGCGAAGTGTTGTCGAACGCGCACTTGCCGGTCCATCTGCATTGTTTCGCGGAGAACATAAGGGCTCGTGCGTTTTACGAGCGGCACGGGTTCGTGGCGATTGCCTTCGGCGACGGCAGCGATAACCAGGAAGGCTGTCCCGACGTGGTGTATGCGTTACAGCCGCGCGAGGCTAGGACCGATTGAGCCGCACGCGGGACGCATGAATTTTCACCTGCCTGTCACGCTGGCGACTTCTTCATATGGTCCTCTGCACGGCAGTCCTGAAACAGATGACACCGTCACAAAGCACGGTCACAATCGGCTGTCCGCCGTTCCCAAACGCCGCTTGTCCGGGCTGTCCTTCTCCCGCAATACGACGACTATTTCTATGCCATCCAGAGGTCACCGCGTTTCGTGCATCATTTGTGCTTATAACGAGGCCCCGCGTATCGCTGCTGTTCTGGCGGTGGCGTCGGTTCATCCCCTGCTGGGCGAGGTCATTGTCGTGGACGACGGTTCGACCGACGGCACCGCCGACATCGTGCGGCGCTTCCCCTCGGTACGCCTGATCGAATGCGCGGAGAACGGCGGCAAGAGCGCGGCGATGGCCGTCGGCATCGCCGCCGCCGAACACGAATGGCTCATGTTGCTCGACGCCGATCTCAAAGGGCTGGCGCCCGACCACATCACGGCGCTTGCCGCTCCCGTGCTGAGCGGCCGCGCCGACGTCAGCATGAGTCTGCGGCAAAACAGCCTGTTGATTTTCCGCTTTATCGGCCTCGATTTCGTCTCGGGCGAGCGCGTCGTCAGAAAGCAGTTGCTGGACGAAGCGCTCAAGGAGATTCACGGCTTGCCGCGCTTCGGCATCGAGGTGTTCATGAACCGGCGCATCATCGCGCGCCGGCTTTCGATTGCGGTCACGCATTGGCCGCATGTCACGCAAGCCCGCAAGACAGAAAAGCTCGGCTACTGGAAGGGCGTGCGCGCGGAATGGCGCATGATCGCCGACCTGCTGAAGGTCACGTATCCGCTTGCGCTGATTTCGCAGACGCTGCAGCTATTCGCATTGCGGGTCGATCATCCGGGCCGTGCGCGACTCTCGGTACGGATCAGGAAGCCGCGCGATACGGCCGCTTGATCGCCCGTGGTCCCGCACCGCGCGAATCGCAGGGTGAGCTGGGAGCGTGGTACGAAATGAGGTCTGCCGGATGCGCGGTAAGACCTCACTGCGCCACGGTCGAAACAGGGCGGCGCCGCCAGGCCAGCGCAATGAAACCCAGCGCACCGAGCAGCAACGGGCAATAGAGCGTCGCAAAGCGCCATAGCACCAACGCGGTGGCCATCGCCGCGCGTGGAACCCACGGCGCGAACGCGGCCGCCAACGCCAGATCTCCGCCGCCACCGCCGGCCGGCACGCCCGTCCAGAGCGCCGCGTGCAAGACGACGGCCTGCACGGCGAGCACAAAGCCAAGCGGCAAGCGGTAGCCGAGTTCATGCAGGATGAACCACAGCGCGCTGTAACGCAGCAGCCATTGCAGCGTGGTCAGCAGCAGCAGGGCGGCGAGCCGGCCGCGGCCGCCGGTGAGCAGCAGCACCCATTGCTGGCGCACGCTTTGGCGAAACCGGGTCCAGCGGGCGCGCCGCGCACGCAGCCAGACTATGCGGCGTCCGGCTGCGTCCAGCGCCGCCGCGGCGGGACGCCGGCACAGCCACAGCACACCCGCGAGGAGCGCGAGGCCCGCCAGGGTGCCGACGATCGCAGGCAACGGAAAGTTCGGTGTCACCTGGGTGAGCGGGCCGAGCGCGAGCAGAAACGAGATCGGCACGGCGATGGCGAAGAAGGTCAGATCGAGCGCCTGATCGGCGCCGACCACCGTCGTGGCGAGCGCCCACGACGCGCCCGCCCGCTGCAGCAAACCCATGTTGACGCCATAGCCCGCCGCGCCCAGTGGCGAGACGAGAAATGCGAAATCGGTGACGACGGTCACGGTGAAGGTGCGCGCGAAGCGCAGCTTGAGTCCGAGCGCCGTTTGCATCAGGTGCAGCTTGCCGGCCTTCGCTGCGGCGCTTAGCGCGGCGCTCGCAGCCAACACCGCGAAGATCTGCACGGAGACGCTGCGCAGTCCGGCCAGCACCGCGTGTGCGCCCAGGATGAAAGGCGCGCCCATCGCCAGTCCCACGCCGAGCACAGCCAGCAGCGTCGCCGCATGGCGCACGGGGAGGCGGGTCATGTGTTGGGCACGCTCCAAGTTGTCTTGACGGGAGTGGGTTCGTTGGGGGACGTGAGATCGCGGTTATCGGCCGGCTGCTCCGCGAATGCGAACAGTGAATGCTAGATTGCCTGGATGAATCTTTTAAGTCAACGACCGCACAGGCGCAAGCGCGCGCCGCCTGCGCCCGTTTTCCGCATTGCGTAGGGCTGCTGCGACGCACTCGCTTGCTTGCTCACTCGCTTGCGATCGAAGGCGGCGCGTGTTCGTCCATCGAATTGACCGCGACACGTTGCTCGCCTGCCTGCATGGACTGCAGCGGAAGCGCAACGAACACGCTGATGCGGCGCAGGATCTGCCGGAACACCTGCTCGAATACGCGCTTCTGTTCAGCCTCGTCGCCGGCTGCTTCCAGCGGGTCCGCGAAATTCCACTGGCAAAAAACCGGCTTGCCCGGGAAAGCGGGCGCGTGCGCCTCGCCGGCTTCTTCGCACATGGCGATCACCACATTCATCACCGGGGCGTTCGCTGTCGTATAGACGTTCCAGCTTTTGGGCCTGACTTTGCCGAGGTCGCCCATGGTGGGGCGCAGTTGCGCGAGCGTGAGCGGGTGCACGTCTGCCGCGGGTTCAATGCCGGCGCTGAATGCTTCGAAGCGCTCGGCGCCCAGTTCGCGAAGCAACGCTTCGGCCATGACGCTGCGCGCCGAATTGGCGCGACACAGGAACAGCACATTGCACTTCCGGCTCATTGAACCACCCCGTAATATTCTGGTGACAAACTTTGTTGAGAATTCTCCGAGAAGAGTTTTGCGTGCCGATGACAGACATCGCGCCGCGCGACACGTTTAGAACAAAACTATCGTCTGAGGGCCGTTTGAATCACTCTGCCAAATCGATCTCCGTGCATTCGCCGATGCATCGAACCGTAGAAGAGCTGTCGTTTGCGTTTGTTGTCCTGTTGAACCAGCCGCTTGCCAGAACGGAGGCGGCAAATCGTTTCGAGCGCTTGTGGAACGAAACGAACGAAGCCGCAAGTGCGAGCCTCGGCACCGAGCATGCCGTCAGCTACATTGCGTTGCTCAAAGATATGGATGCGCGATGGCGCTGTCTCAGGGTGTTGAACTAGCGTACGACGAACACGATGAGAGACCCGTCCGAGCCGGAATGAGGGATGAGGTTAACGGCACGATTGAATAAAACTTTAGGAGAAACTTTAGAGAAATATCGTGCATTCGGAATGCGCAACAATTACTTTCTATTTATTGCGGATTCCTCAGTTGATTTGATCGGGGACCGATTGTTGGTCATCGATCGGTCACATACCATCCCGGATAATCGTGGCGCTCGACGAAACCGACCAACATCACAAGGTCGAGCCGCTCTCATGAAGAGCAGGCCACGCACGTTACACCCGGGGAATTGCATACATGACTATCCGTCATCGCATCACGCTATTGGTCATCCTGATGTTCGTCGCACTGTCCGCGATTGGCGGCTATGCGGTCTACCAGACCCGGCACAGCGCCGCCGAGGTCAAGCAGGTGACGGAAGGGGTGGTGCCTAGCGCGCTCGCTTCGGCCGATCTGGTTTCGCAGGTCAAGGACGTGCAACTGGCCATCATGACGCTGGTCTACGCGCCGGACGGCAATGTGGTCGCGCAGGCACAGGACGAACTCAAGGCCAAGAAAGCGGCGCTGCAGCAGGCTCTCGCGCTGCAGGCACGTGACGCGGCGAGCCAGGCCCAGAAGGGTCTCGTCTCCCAGGCCGCCGACAGCATCGAAAACTACTTCTCGGCCATCGACGATACGGCCAAGATGAAGGCCGCCGGCAAGAACGAACTGGCGCAAGCGTATCTGTTCGCGAACGTGGCGCAGTATCGCGACGAACTCGAAGGCATCGTCGAGACGCTGCGTATCGAAAAGAATCGCGAGAAGGATGAGGCGATCACCACGCTGAACGGCACGCTTTCGACCACCACCACCGCGATTGCCATCGTCACCGGTATTGCGATCATCCTGTTGACCTCGATCGGCTCGCTGCTGTACCGCCAGATCACGCGTCCGCTGACCCGCATGCAGGCCATGATGAGCGAGATCGCTGCGAGCCAGGACTTTACGCGCCGGGTGCCGGTGGGCCGGATGGACGAAATCGGCCATTCGATCGTGGCGTTCAACGGCATGATCGAAAAAATTCAGGAAAGCTCGCTCCAGCTCAAGCAGAAGACCGCCGATATTCAGGCGATGTTGCAGAACATGCAGCAGGGTATCCTGACGGTTGTCGAAGGAGCGGTGATTCATTCGGAGTACTCGGCGTATCTGGAAGCCATCTTCGAAACCCGTGACATTGCCGGCCGCAGCCTGATGGATCTGGTATTCGCGGATACGGACCTCGGCGCGGACGTGCTGTCGCAAGTCGACGCCGCGAGTTACGCCTGCCTCGGCGAAGACGCCATCAACTTCGCGTTCAACGAGCATCTGCTGGTTACGGAAATCTCCAAACGCATGCCGGACGGCCGCGTGAAGATTCTCGACCTGAACTGGTCGGCGATTACCGACGATAGCGATACGATCGTGCGCCTGATGCTGTGCGTGCGCGACGTGACCGAACTGCGCAAGCTGGCCGCCGAAGCGGGCGAGCAGAAGCGCAGGCTGGAAATGATCGGCGAGATTCTCGCGGTGAGCGAAGAGAAGTTCCACCACTTCATCGAGAGCTCGGCTGGTTTTATCAACGAGAACGAGCGCATCATCCGCCAGCATTCGCAGGCCGACCGCGAAGCGATCTCCGAATTGTTCCGCAACATGCACACCATCAAGGGCAATGCGCGGACCTATAACCTGCAGCACCTGACCAACATCGTGCACGAGACGGAGCAGCGTTACCACGAGCTGCGTCACGCGGAAGCCGACGAGGTATGGGACCAGGACAGCCTGATGCAGGAACTGGCGCGCGTGCGTGCCGCAGTGGAAAGCTACGCGACGATCAACGAAGTCAGCCTCGGACGCAAGGGCGCGAGCCGCCGCGAAAGCGCGGAGCGCTACCTGATGGTCGACATCGCGCATATCCAGGAGAGCTTGCGTCTGATCGAAACGGCCAGGTCCGACGATCTGCACGCGCTGCAGTCGATGCGCGAGAACGTGCGGCAAACCTTGCGCGTGCTGGGGACGGAAACGGTGGGCGAAGCGCTGTCCGGTGTGCTCGAATCGCTGCCGTCGCTGGCTCAGGAGCTGGGTAAGGAAGCGCCGCGCGTCCGTATCGACGACAACGGTTACCGCCTGCGCCGCGAGGCCGGCAGCGCGTTGAAGAACGTGTTCATGCATCTGCTGCGCAACTCCGTCGACCACGGTCTCGAAGCCGCCGACGTGCGTAGCGCGCAAGGCAAGCCGGCCGCGGGTGCGATCGATATCGAAGTGGGCGTCGACGAAGGCGCGCTGCAGATCACGCTCAGCGACGATGGCCGGGGTCTCGCGCTGAAGCGGATCCGCGGCATGGCGATCGAGAAGGGCTGGATTGAAGCGGACCAGCATCTGAGCGACGAGGATATCGCCGAGCTGATTTTCCGTCCGGGTTTCTCCACGGCCGATCAGGTTACCGAAGTATCGGGGCGCGGTGTGGGCATGGACGCGGTGCGCGATTTCCTCCGGCGTGAGCATGGCAGCATCGCGCTGCGCTTTACCGACCATCACGAGGGCGCGGATTTCCGTCAGTTCCAGACCATCGTGAATCTGCCGGAAAAACTCGCGGTGGACACGCTCGGCACGCCGGCGCGCGGCGAGGCGGACGAACTGCCGCTCGATACGCTGGCGGATTAAGCCGCTCAATGGTCTGCTAACTGAGCGACCAACTACGCGCTCATCGCTGCGATGGGCTCTCGGAAGGATGGGTTGTGATTCAACAGTATCTTTTAGGCGCATTGGCAGGCGGCGTCGTCACCGCCCTTGTGGCGCTGGCGGCGCACCGGCTGGCTAGCGCACGGGCAATGCGCCGGCTGCGTTCCGAAGCGGAGCGGCAGGTGCACACGCTGACGCAGGCAGGCGACGCGCAAAGCGAGCTGATCGGTTTGCACGAGCAGCAGACACAGGCGCTGGAAGCCTCGATCGCGCAGTTGCGTACGGAACTGACGCAGCAGTCGGCGAGCGCCGACGAAGTGCGCGCAGAACTGAAGGCGGCCCTGGAGGGTAAGGACCAGCTTGCTCACAAGGCCACTCAACTAGCCGCCGAAGCCGCACGTCTGAAAGGTCTCGCCGGTACGTTCGAGCGCTGGCACGAGCAGATGATTTCGTTGATGACGCAAAACCAGGACATGCACGCGAAGAATCGCGAGCTGTCGTCGATTGTCCGCCATGTGGTCATCGTTTCGCTGAATGCCTCGATCGAAGCGGCGCGCGCCGGCACGGCAGGGCGTGGCTTTGCGGTGGTGGCGAGCGAGGTGCGGGCGCTGGCGGCGCGCTCCGAAGAGCTGTCGAAAAGCTACCGCGATAGTCTGCATCGCAACGACCTGACGACCACGGCGACCTTCCAGGACATCCAGGCGGGCGGCAAGATGATTACCGCTTCGCTCTCCAGCGTCGAGTCGTTGGCTAACCAGTTTCAATCCACGCTTCATTAGGCATCGACGTGATCAGTGCGCATGCGAAGGACAGCATCGAACGCATCGTTTTCAAGGCGGCGAAATCGCGTCTGACGATGGATGCGGGCGACGTCTGCGAGATCGTGCCGGCCGGCGCGCATGGCGCGCACAGTCTGCCCGATGCGAACCTGGTGGTGCTGACGATCTCGGGCATTGCATTCCGGCTGCTCCTGATCGTTCATTTCGACGAGGACGAGCGTACGCATCAGTACTTCGTCAAGGAAGAGTCCGAACGCGCGTTTCTCGAAGTCTTTCTGGAGATCTGCAACCTGTGCTGTGGCGCGGTGAACCAGGAACTACTGAATTATTTCCCGGATCTGGGCATGTCGACGCCCTATGTGCTGAGCGCGCGTTGCATGCCCTACCTGGAGGCGCTCAAGCCGGAGTTTCTGGCCTCGTATGCGGTCACGATCAACAATGCTATCGGTTTAGGGGCAACGGTCTGCGTGTGCGCGCATGCGCCGATCGACTTTGTTGCCGACGTAAGCGCAGTCGAAGATACCAGTGGTGAACTCGAGCTGTTTTGAATGGTGCAGGAAGCAGGGAAGCGAGATGAACGAGAACAAGCCAGTCAGCAAGGTGTTGGTCCTTGAGGATTGTCCGGCGCACGTCGAAACGATAAGGCAGTTCTGCGACGAGAACAACCTGATTGGCGTGAAGGTGGCCAAAAGCCGGCTCGCGTCGGCATTGCGCTCGAACTTCGATCTGGGGGCGATCTTCGTTTCCGGGAGCTACGGCGGATCGAGCGAAGAGAGCGCCGCGATTGCGCGCAAGATTCACGCGGCGCGGCCTGAGTTGCCGATCATCATGCGACGCGGCACGGACGCTGGGCCCGGCGACGTGCCGGCGGCGCTGGATGCGGTGGTGTGCGGCAGCTACGTGGCGAGCGATATGGCGTCGCTGCGCAAGCTGATCGACGAATATATTTTCAACCGCGAGTATCCGAATGCGCTGGTGCGCGGCATTGCGGAGCTGACGAGTGCGGTGCTGGCGAATCTCTTCAGCGACATGGACGTCGCGGTGGATGCGCCCTGTATCGTGCGCGACCGCATTATCTTCGGCGAAGTGTTCAGCCTGATTCCGCTGGAGAGCACCTGGTGCCGCGGCTACATGATGATCCAGGCGGAAGAGGAGCCGATTCTCGATCTGCTCAACCGGCGTGAGACGTCCCAGGGCGCGGCCGATTTCCGCGATCTGAACAGTCTGCTCGGCGAGTTGACCAATCTGATCTGGGGCGCCTTCAAGAATCGCTACGTGGGCGACGCGGACGGCTTGTCGCATAGTCAGGTGCAGGTGCCGCTCCTGATCAACCATAAGCAGAAGTACATCTCATTCGGTTCGGAGAGCCCGCATTTGTGCTTTACGTACCGGTTGAAGGATGAGCAGTCGGGGCGCACGGTGAAGCTGCATCAGCGTTTTGCCTTCAGCCTGAGCTGGTCGCCGGAAGACTTTCAGGAATTCGAACAAGCTGCCGGCGCGACGATAGGCGCGGGCGAGCTCGATTTATTTTGACTGATGCCATAGGAAACAGACATGTCGAAAATTCTGGTTGTGGATGACTCGAGCACGGTGCGCGACGAAGTGGCCGGCTTCCTGAGAAAGAACGGGCTGGACGTCGATACGGCCGTGGACGGTAAGGACGGCCTCACCAAGCTCAAGGGCAGCCCGGGCATCAAGCTCGTGATCAGCGACGTCAACATGCCGAATATGGACGGCCTGACGATGGTCGAGAAGATCCGCGGCGAACTGGGCAACAGCACGGTCAATGTGATCATGCTGACCACCGAGAGCAGCCCGGCCATGAAGGAGCGCGGCAAGGCCGCCGGCGTCAAGGGCTGGATCGTCAAGCCGTTCAAGGGCGAGGCGGTGCTGGAGACGTTCCGCAAGCTGGCGGGCTGATTGCGGCGGTTGGGGTGATTCGGCGCATGCACGTAAAATCCGTGCATTCTGAATCGAGGAACCCACTCCATGGTGCCGGGCGCGGATAACCGGGTGGTGGGCAGCACGCGCTTCTGGAAAATCGACCGCGGCAATCGCAAGCTCGAAATCGGTCATACGTGGCTGTCCGCCTCGGTGCAGCGCTCAGGCGTGAATACCGAGGCCAAATTCCTGCTGCTGCGCCACGCGTTCGGGGTCATGGACTGCGTGCGCGTGCAATTCACGACCGACGAACTGAACCACAAGTCCCGTGCGGCCATCCTGAGGATTGGCGCAAAGCAGGAGGGTATCGTGCGTCACGAACGCATCATGCCGGACGGGCGTAAGCGAAATTCCGTGCGCTTCAGTATCATTGACGCCGAGTGGCCCGAGGTGCGCGCCGGCTTGGAGCAGAAGATGGCGCGCCCGGAGGGCTGAAAAGCCGCTGCGAGCGACAATCCGCCACCCCCGCATGACCTGCACGCGGCTGCGATAAAAACCGGAGAACCCATTTGACATCCGAGCCAATGATCGAGACATGGCTGGCCGAGGAGGCAGAAGTGCGCAGCCGGCTGGAGGCGGGGCCTGGCCCCGGGCTGGCGAGCCCCGGCCAGTTGGCCGGCAAGACGGGGCTTGAAGTCTTGCAGGCCATGCTGCGCGGCGAAATCCCGTATGCCGCGATTGCGAAGACGCTCGACTTCACGCTGATGGAGGTCAGCGAAGGCGTGGCCGTGTTTCAGGGCACGCCGCTCGCGCAGCACCTGAACCCGCTCGGCACGATTCACGGCGGCTGGTTCGCGACGCTGCTCGATTCGGCGCTCGGCTGTTCCGTGCATACCATGATGCCGCCGGGCCGCGGCTACACCACGGCCGAACTCAGCGTGAACTATGTGAAGGCGCTCACGCCCCGCGTGGCGCGCGTGCGCGCGCAGGGCAAGGTGATTCATTGCGGCCGCCAGCTGGCGACTGCCGAGGCGCGTCTCGTCGGTCCCGACGGCACCTTGTATGCCCATGCCACGACCACCTGTCTCGTGTTCGAGATTCCCCAACGATAATCCAGCGCGCTGCGAGGCGCGTTTGCCTGCCGTCGGCCGGGCCGCTGTGTTCCTATGCGGCGCAGCCCGGACGTTCAGCGGATTCCATTTACTTTGCGAGGGTCATCATCGATTCTGGATCACCCCTCCGGGCTGCGGCCCGGCATACCCAACCGGCGTCCGCCTCTGCACCCGTGTCCTCCATGCAGCCTATCGTCTCCGTCACAAATCTCTCCAAAACCTACGCTTCCGGCTTTCATGCGCTGAAAAACGTCAATCTGTCGATCCGTCGCGGTGAGATTTTCGCGCTGCTGGGACCGAACGGCGCCGGCAAGACGACGCTCATCAGCATCATCTGCGGGATCGTGAAGGCGACCGAAGGCGCGGTGCTGGTGGATGGCCGCGATATCGCCACCGAATACCGCGCCGCGCGTTCGCTGATCGGACTGGTGCCGCAGGAACTGACCACCGATTCCTTCGAAACGGTCTGGGCCACGGTGTCGTTCAGCCGTGGACTGTTCGGCAAGCCGGCGAATCCCGCCTACGTCGAGAAGGTCCTCAAGGATCTCTCACTGTGGGACAAGCGCAACAACAAGATCATCACGCTCTCGGGCGGCATGAAGCGGCGCGTTCTGATCGCCAAGGCGCTCTCGCACGAACCCCGCGTGCTGTTTCTCGACGAGCCTACTGCCGGGGTCGACGTCGAACTGCGGCGCGACATGTGGCAACTGGTGCGCTCGCTGAGCGAAAGCGGCGTGACCATCATCCTCACCACGCACTATATCGACGAAGCCGAGGAGATGGCCGACCGGATCGGCGTGATCAACGGCGGCGAGATCATGCTGGTCGAAGAGAAGGCCGAGTTGATGCGCAAGCTCGGCAAGAAGCAACTGACGCTGCAACTCGAAAGCCCGCTGCAAGAGATACCGGCGACGCTCGCGGACTATCGTCTCGCGCTCTCGGACGACGGCAACGAGTTGATCTATACCTACGACACGGAACGCGAGCGCAACAGCATCATCGCCTTGCTGAAGGCGCTGGAAGACGCAGGCATTCGCTTCAAGGATCTGCAGACCACGCAGAGTTCGCTTGAAGACATCTTTGTCAGCCTGCTAAGAGGTGACCAATGAACATTCACGCTATCAAGGCCATCTACAAGTTCGAGATGGCGCGCACCTGGCGCACGCTGATGCAAAGCATCATCGCGCCGGTGATCTCCACCTCGCTGTATTTCGTGGTGTTCGGCGCAGCCATCGGCTCGCGCATCAAGGAAGTGGATGGCATCAGTTATGGCGCGTTCATCGTGCCGGGTCTGATCATGCTGTCGCTGTTGTCGCAGAGCATCTCGAACGCGTCGTTCGGGATTTACTTTCCAAGGTTCACCGGCACGATCTACGAGTTGTTGTCGGCACCGGTCTCCTACCTGGAGATCGTGGTGAGCTATGTCGGTGCGGCCGCAACCAAATCGATCCTGCTCGGACTGATCATTCTCGCCACCGCGGGCCTGTTCGTGCCGCTGCAGGTGCAGCATCCGTTCTGGATGGTGCTGTTCCTGGTGCTCACGGCGGTGACCTTCAGCCTGTTCGGTTTCATCATCGGCATCTGGGCGGACAGTTTCGAGAAGCTGCAACTCGTGCCGCTGCTGATCATTACGCCGCTGACGTTTCTCGGCGGGAGCTTTTACGCCGTCAATATGCTGCCGCCGTTCTGGAAGATCGTGACCTTGTTCAATCCGATTGTCTATCTGGTGAGCGGCTTTCGCTGGAGCTTTTACGGCATGGCGGATGTGGACGTCGCCGTGAGCCTCGGCATGACCGCGCTGTTTCTGGCGATCTTCCTCGCAATCGTGGCGTGGATCTTCAAGACGGGTTACCGGTTGAAGACGTAGCCTTGCCTTGCCCGGCCGGCGGACCGGATGCGGCGCAACGTGAGACACTTTGGGCACTCTTAACACGATAGAAAGAGGTCCCGCCCATGTCCGTTGACGCCTCCCTGATCGACCGCTCCGCTCACGAAATCGTCGGCCTGCTGCAACGCGAAGAGGTCACGCCCCACGATCTGCTCGACACGCTGGCGTGGCGCGTCGAGCAGGTCGAGCCGCGCGTCAACGCGCTGCCCACGCTCTGCTGGGAGCGGGCACATGCTCATGCCGACGCGTTGCTCAAGCGCCCGGTCGCCGAGCGCGGCGTGCTGTGCGGGCTGCCGGTGCCGATCAAGGACCTGACCGACGTGGCCGGGGTTCGCACCACCCGCGGCTCGACGGTTTACGCCGAGCGGATACCCGAACGCTCCGACGCCGCCGTGACCCTGCTCGAAGCACGCGGCGGAGTCGTCTACGCGAAATCCAATACGCCCGAATTCGGCTCGGGCGGTCATACCTACAACAGCGTGCTCGGCATCACGCGCAATCCATGGGACCTGTCGCGCTCGGCAGGCGGCTCGTCCGGTGGGGCAGCGGCCGCGCTGGCCTCGCGGACCGCGTGGGTGGCTCACGGCTCGGACCTGGCCGGCTCGCTGCGCACGCCCTCGGCGTTCTGCGGTGTGGTCGGCTTGCGGCCCACGCCGGGCCGGGTGGCCACCGGGCCGGCCGCCAACCCGTTCGACACGCTCGCGGTCAACGGACCCATGGCGCGCAACGTGACCGACACGGCACTGCTGCTCGACGCGATGTGCGGCGAGCTTCCCGGTGCGCCGCTGGCGCTCGCCGAGCCCACGCGGCGTTTTCTCGACTGCGCGTTGCAACCGCAGCGTCCTGTGCGCATCGCGTTTAGCGAGGGGCTTGGCATTGCGAAGCCCGAGGCGGAGATTCTCGCGGTCTGCCGCAAGACCATGGACCGCCTGAGCGCGGCGGGTATCGGCGTGGATACGCCGGACATCGATCTGAGCGCTGCTCACAAGGCATTTCATGTGCTGCGCGGCGTCTCGTATGCGATGAACTACGAAGAGGTCCTCGCGCAGCATCGCGATGTGATGAACCCGGACGTCATCTGGAACATCGAGTTCGGTCTGCAGCTTGAAGGGCGCGCGGTGTCCGCGGCCTATCGGACGCGCGGCGAGCTGTTCAACCGCACCGCGGCGCTGCTGGAACGCTATGACGTGCTGATCTGTCCGGCGACGATCGTGCCGCCGTTCCCCGTCGAAGAGCAATACGTCAAGGAAGCGGCAGGGCGGCAGTTCGACACCTATATCGACTGGCTCGCCATTACCTACGGCCTGACGATGCTCGGCGTGCCCGTGATGGCGATTCCGTGCGGGATGACCGCGAGCGGTTTGCCGGTGGGCATCCAGATTGCCGGCAAGCCGCGTGGCGAGGCTGCGTTGATATCGGCCGCGCGGGCGATCGAAGAGATCATCGGCACGTGGACGACAGGTCAGCCTGCGCTTTGACCGCCTGGCGTGCGAAGGCCGATGGGGCACCCGGCGCGAATCGCCGCGTGCCGGCCTACCATGCTTGCTGCATGCTTCGGCGGCAGTTATTGAAAACATCAATCGGACAGACTAGAGTTGTTCGGTCAGTCTTTGACGAGGTCGCCCGAACCGGCCGGTGAGCGCGGGCGAAGCAAAGGCGCGTCCATGCGCGAAGCCCCCTGGAGTCACAGACGATGGAACAGAAGCACGAGAAGTACCAGCGCCTGATTGCGGCGTGTCAGGCGCTCGAACCGATGCCATGCGCGGTCGTCCATCCTTGCGATGAGAGCGCCTTGCGCGGCGCGGTGGATGCCGCAAAGCAGGGCCTGCTCCGTCCCATTCTCGTTGGCCCCGAGCAGAAAATTCGCGCCGTTGCGGCGCATTGCGAGCTCGACATCTCGGGTTACTCGATCGTCGACACCGCGCACAGCCACGCCTCGGCCGAGGCCGCGGTACGGCTTGCGCGCGAGGGCGCGGTCAGCGTGTTGATGAAGGGCAGCCTGCATACCGACGAATTGATGGGCGCCGTGGTCCATCGCGACGGCGGGCTGCGCACGGAACGGCGCATCAGCCACTGCTTCGTGATGGACGTGCCGGCGCTGAAGCAGCCGCTGATCATCAGCGATGCGGCTGTCAACATTGTCCCGACCTTGCTGGACAAGATGCACATCATCCAGAACGCGATCGATCTGGCCCATGCACTGGGCTGCGCGTTGCCGAAGGTGGCGATACTTTCGGCAATCGAAACAGTCAACCCCAGTATGCCCACAACGGTTGAAGCCGGCGCGCTGTGCAAGATGGCCGATCGCGGACAGATCACCGGTGGACTGCTCGACGGGCCGCTCGCGCTCGACAATGCCATCGATCTGGCGGCTGCCAGGATCAAGCATATCGATTCGCCGGTAGCGGGCCAGGCCGACATTCTGATCGCGCCCGACCTCGAAGCGGGCAACATGCTCGCCAAGAGCCTGACCTTTCTGGCCGGCGCCGACGCGGCGGGGATCGTGCTGGGCGCGCGTCTGCCGATCGTCCTGACCAGCCGCGCCGACTCCTTGACCGCACGCCTCGCGTCCTGTGCGGTCGCCGCGTTGTTCGCGCAGTGGAAGCGGGAGCAGCCTGCCAAAGCGCTCGTCTGACGCGCAAGGTTGCGTTATCTTCAATCAGGGCTGCCAGGCGTTGCCGAGCGGCGCATGCCCGACTGAACCGGGTACTGAAGCAGACGCCAAACCAGGTATTGAACCGAGGCCGAGGCCATCATGGAGTTCGTCAAGACATTGCTTGAGCAGCAGCCGATGTTCGCCCTGTTCCTCACAATTGCGATCGGCTATGGCGTGGGAGAAATCAACATCAAGGGATTTTCTCTCGGCGTGGGAGCGGTTTTGTTCGTCGCGCTGGCGATCGGCTGGTTTGCACCCAGGTCGGCACCCGCGGCCATGATCGGCACGTTGGGCCTCGCGCTCTTCCTGTATGCGGTGGGGGCGCAGTACGGCAAGCAGTTCTTTCTCGGCTTCACCAGCGCCTATGGACGAAGGGCGAACCTGATCGCGCTGGTCGGCGTGTTGTTGTCCGGCGTGACGAGCCTCGTCTGCATGAAGATCTATCAACTCAATCCCGGCCACGCGCTCGGGTTGTTCGCGGGTTCGGGCACGAGCACCGCCACGCTGCAGGCGGCCATTGCCGAGCTCGGCAACGACGACCCCGCGGTGGGCTATTCGGTCGCCTATCCGTTCGGCGTGGCCGGGCCGATCGTGTTGCTGTACATCGCGTTTGCTATTTTCAAGCCGAAGATCGTCGCGCCTTCGGGCGGCGGCATGGAGATACTGGAGGTCTCGCTGGGCAATCCGCAATTCGCGGGCAAGACGGTGGCCGAACTGATGAGCGGTCTGCCGGGCGACGTGCAGGTCGTGGCGCGGCGGCGCACGCATCACAACGAACCCGCCACGCCCGATGTGGTGCTGGCCGAGCATGACATCCTGCTGATGGTCGGCCCGAACCGCGCGACGCTCGATCTTGCGGGCAAGCGTCTCGGCGAGCCGGAGCCGGGCCGGATGCTCAAAGACCGCAAGCATCTCGACTACCTGCGGGTATTCGCTTCGCGACCGGCGATTGTGGGCCGGACGCTCGGCGAGCTCGGCCTGCCGGGCGACAACGCCGCGGTCGTCGCCCATGTGCGCCGTGGCGACACCGATCTGCTGGCACACTCGGACCTCGTGCTCGAGTTTGGCGACCGCGTGGGACTGCTCGCGAACCCCGCGGATTTCGCGGCGTTGCGCAAGTTCTTCGGCAATTCGATCAAGGGGACCGCGGAGTTCAGCTATATCTCGATCGGTATCGGCATGGCGCTCGGCTTCCTGCTCGGCGCGTTCAGCATTCCGCTGCCCGGAATCGGCAAGGTCGGGCTAGGATTATCTGGAGTGCTGATCGTCGCGTTGATTCTCGGCAAATTGCGCCGCACTGCCGGCCTGAACTGGACCATTCCGCTCTCCGCCAATCTCGTGCTGCGCAATCTGGGGCTGACGGTGTTTCTGGCCCAGGTCGGCATGACCTCGGGTCCGCGGTTTGCCGCGACCGTCTCGGAGACTGGGCTGCTGATGCTGGGGCTCGGCGCCGTGGTGCTGCTCGCGCTTGCCGTCCCGGTGATTCTGCTGGGGATGTTCGTCTGCCGCATGTCGTTCGATCAGGTGGCGGGCATCGTCGCCGGCGCCTGCGGCAATCCGGCCATTCTGGCGTACGCCAACAAGCTGGCGCCGACGGACGAGCCCGATATCGGCTACGCGATGATTTTTCCGGGAATGACGATCGTCAAGATCCTGTTCGTCGACATCGTGCCGGTTTTCTTGCAGCATTGAGAGGGACGGTCGCTGTTACTGCCGCTGCCGGCCAACTGGCCTGACCGGCGCTGCCGAAACTGTCTCTGTCGGCTAGCGCCCCGCGCCCACAAAATGACGGCTGGCCGACCATCCCGTTCAACCTGATCAAGCGGACAGACTGCAATGACACGACTTCGAATCACCTCCTGCGGCCACGAATTTATCGCCGAGACCCACCCGGACGCACCGCAGACGGTGGCCGCCTTCCTGAAACTGCTGCCGTATCGCCAGAAGCTGATCCACGTCCGCTGGAGCGGCGAAGGCTGCTGGGTGCCGCTCGGCGACTTCAAGCTGGAAAACGACGGCCAGGCCGTGGGTTTCGAGAACCATACGAGCCACCCGTCGGTCGGCGACATTCTGTTTTACCCCGGCGGCTACAGCGAAACGGAGATCATCCTCGCCTATGGCTCGTGCTGCTTCGCCAGCAAGATGGGGCAACTGGCCGGCAATCACTTCCTGACGGTCGTCGAAGGCAAGGAACACCTGCGCGAACTCGGTACCAAGGTGCTGTGGGAAGGCGCGCAAGACGTGCTGTTCGAACGGGTCTAATCACGGCCCATTTGTCTGAGGTAAGCCTCCCGGTGCGGGGCGCAAGCCGGGCGTGATACGCTGATGAAGCAGGTGATCGAGCGAGCCCCGGCCGGGTCGGCGGGGTCATTTTTTCTCCTCCTTCATGGCGGTAGGCCCCGATTCATGCCCGATACCCAACTCCGTCCGCTGCGCGCCTTTGCCGAGAGCCTTCGTCTGGACCAGGTCAATCTGACCGAGCGATGGATGCGGGCGGTGTTCCACGACACCGAACTGAGCGACGCCGACCGGCTGACCTACGAGCAGCTCTCCGACCATATTCCGGCCATCCTCGAGGAAATCTGCGGCGCGCTGGAGGAGCAGGACCTCGATCAGGTCGAGCCGGCCATCGAGCGTAACGCGCGCAAGCACGGCAAGCTGCGCTGGCGGCAAGGCTACCGGATCGACGAACTGGTGCGCGAACTCGATCTGTTCCGCCAGATGCTGGCCGGCCAGATTGTCCAGTTCAGCGAATCGCGGCCGTTTTTCACCCGGCGTCACGAGGAACGGGCCCGCCACTTCATCGACGAGGCAGTCAGCTTTGTCACGCTTACCTCGATTCGGGAAGTGCTCACCGAGCGCGACCGGAAAATCGACGAATACACCGGCCGGCTGGAGCGCGCCAATCACGAACTCACCTTGAAGCAGAGGCTGGTGGGCGATCTGTACGAGTCGCGCATGCAGATCACGCGCAGCGTCGTGCACGATCTGCGCAACTTCCTGAATGTCTTTTCGATGGCGCTGCAACTGATGTCGCGCGCGCCGGCGAAGGTCGAAGCGGCGCTCGCGCTGGCGAACCGTCAGGCAGCGGACATGAAGGCGCTGGTGGACGAACTGGTCGAATATTCAGTGGTGCTTGGCGATAATCATCAAGCGGCTGTGGAGTGTTTCGACTTGCGCGGCCTGTTCGACGAACTGGTGGCTTCGTGCAGTCCCGCGGTCGAAGCCAAGGGTTTGCGCCTGACGGCTGCCTTCGACGATACATTGAGCACGATCGTGTCGAACCGGCTCAAGCTGAAGCAGGTGGCGCTCAACCTGCTGACCAACGCCGCGAAATATACCAAGGTGGGCCAGGTCGAACTGGCGATGACGGCGGCCGGCGAGGATCAATGGCGGTTGCGGGTGTCGGATACCGGCGTGGGAATCGGCGCATCGGATCGCGAACGGGTGTTCAAGGAATTCGAGCGGGCGACCGGCGACGATATTCCGGGCGCGGGTCTGGGGCTCGCGATTGTCCGCGAGTTGACGCGGGTGCTGGGCGGACAGATCCGCTTCGACTCGAATGAGGGCGAGGGGACGAGTTTTGAAATTACGTTTCCGGTGAGGCTCGAGGCGCGCGAGGGAGGGGAAGGGGGGCCTGCGTGAGCGGTTCGGTATGCTTGATAAGTTTTCGTGTTGTTGATCTGCCGTTTTTGATTGCCTGCCGGTTGCGCGTCATGGAGCCCTACGTCTTTGCCGACGTGGGGCTTTTTCTTTGGCCGACCTGGTATGGCGTGGCCCGGCGGGTGGTACCGGGGTATCACCTCATGACCCTCCCTTCTGACGATGATGTTGGCTGTGGGATGGGTGCTGTGTGTGCTGGGTTCGCTGTGTGGCACGCGTACGCGTTGGCCGTTTGGCCAGGCTGAAATCCTGGGCCGCGCCCGATAGACTGGAATTGGGCTGCAACTTTCGGGTTCCGGTTCTTGCGCCAGGACGGACGGCGATCGCGCCGGGATTCTCGCGGTAGTTTCCCTGGATCCTTGTGGCACTTCGATCGATTTTCGGAGTTTTCGTATGTCCTATTTGTGAAATTTAGCGTAAAAGAGATAAATTTATCTTTGTGAGGATATTTTGTCTTGATCAATCGTGTCTGCTGATTCGGTCCGTGGCGTAGAAACGGTATCGGCATCGCCAACGGTGCGTGGCGATTCTTAAGTGGTTAAAAATTTCTGCAGATAATTTCGGAATCCATAAGAAATGCGACTGCTATGCGAGTTGCATTGTTCATAAGAGGAAGGGAGGAAATCTTGAGTAAATATCGTAAGACCGTGTGGAGCGCTTCGCCGGGTACCTCTGTGGTTGCCCCAGAGAAAACCCGTCGGCATGACAAAAGGTCACGTCGCAAGGTGCGCAGCGTGGCCAGGCTCGCTGCTGCCGTGGCGTCAGGCTGGTCGCTACAGATCGCTGTACTTCCTGCGCTGTTCGCGGGTACGGCGGTTTTTGCGAACGAGGCTCAGGCGAATCCCGACGATTCACTTGCGCTTGGCAACGGCGCACAGGCAAGTGGCGCCGGTGCGGTCGCTGTCGGTTATATGGCGTCGGCGACGGACTTTGCGGCGCTGGCCGCCGGTACCCGAGCCGTCGCGGACAGTTCAGGCTCGACGGCGGTTGGAACGGACGCTGCGGCGCTGTCGACGAACGCAACCGTACTCGGTTCCGGCGCATCGACCGCCGACAATTCGGCGAATGCCATGGCGGTGGGTCACAACGCCGCCGCTGCCGCCCCAAACACGCTGGCTATCGGTACAAGTAGCACGGCCGCCGGCGATAGCTCGGTTGCTTTCGGGTATGGCGCTTATACGTCCTCGGGCGCGTCCGGTTCGATGGCGCTGGGCACGAACGCGGTGGTCAACGCCCCGGATGCCGTTGCCCTGGGCGCGAATACGTGGGTCAACGCCCCAGGGGCGGTTGCACTCGGCGCGAACGCATCGGTCAGCGCGCCGGCGTCCGTTGCGCTTGGTGCGAATACGTCGGCGAGCGCTGCGGGTTCCGTTGCACTCGGTAACGGCTCGCTTGCCGATCGCGTGAATGCCGTCTCAATAGGTACGAGCTCGCAGCAGCGTCAGATTGTCAACGTGGCAGCGGGTACGCAGAATACCGACGCGGTCAACGTCGGCCAGCTCAAGGGTGTCACCACGGCAATCGGCGGCGGTGCGGCCGTCAACCCGGACGGCACGCTTCAGCAACCCGCGTTCACGGTGAACGGCCGCACCTATGCGGACATCTCCGCGGCGCTCGCGGCGGCCGGTGGCGCTTCGGATGACACGGTGCGGTACGACTCGGCGCTGCACAAAGTCGTGACGCTAGGCGGTGCCGGCGCCAAGACACCGGTGTTGCTGACCAACGTGGCAGCGGGTGCAAAGAACACGGATGCGGTGAATGCCGGTCAGTTGAAGAGTCTAGGGGCTAGCCTGGATACCGGCGGCAATGTCCTGAATAGTTTTGCTGCTTACGACACTGTGGTGCAAGATTCCATCACGCTCAAGGGAGCCGCCGGCACGAAGATAACCGGTCTCGCGGCGGGCGGCCTGGGAGCAGGGAGCACGGACGCCGTCAACGGTTCGCAGTTGTACCAGACGAACCAGGATGTGGCGAATCTGGCAGGGGTGGCGGCGACTACGCGGGGTAACGTCGCGAACATGACCAACGCGATGAATAGCATCGTCAACGGTGGCGGGGTCAAGTATTTACATGCGAATTCCACGCTGGCCGATTCGTTGGCGACAGGCTTGAACGCGGTTGCCATCGGCGGTAACGCCAGTGCAACGGCAACCAGCTCGGTGGCCATCGGAAGCGGTGCGCTGGCGGATCGGGTCAATGCCATCTCCGTTGGCAGCAGCTCACAGCAGCGTCAGATCATCAACGTGGCAGCCGGCACGCAGGATACCGACGTGGTGAACGTCAGCCAGTTGAAGAACCTTGGAGCCCAAATGGACTCCAGCGGCAATCTGATGAACAGTTTCGTTACGTACGACGACTTGTCGAATAGCACCGTGACATTGGGCGGTACTGCTGCAACGGTGCCGGTCACGCTCACGAACGTGGCTTCCGGCGCGGTGAACGCGCGCAGCGCGGACGCCGTGAACGGCTCGCAGTTGTACGCGCATGCTGCCAGCACGGCGGCGGCTTTGGGCGGCGGCTCGAAAGTGAACGCAGACGGCACGCTGAGCGCGCCTGCCTACAGCATTGGCGGCAACACTTATGGCGACGTGGGCGCAGCACTCGCGGCTACGGTGATGTATGACTCCAGCGAGCACAGCAGTGTGACGCTAGGCCATGCCGGTACGCCTGTGCGGATTGCCAACGTCGCGGCAGGGACGCTGGCGGCCGACAGTTCCGATGCGGTCAATGGCACCCAGTTGTACGCCACCAACCAGAGTGTCGACCAGAACACCAGCAACATCACCCAAAACACGAACGACATCGCAAAGAACGCCGGCGATATCACCCACCTCGATACGCGTGTCACGACGGTCGAAGGTTCGGTCACTAACCTGACCAGCCAGATCAACACGGGGACAGTGGGTCTGCTGCAACAGGATCCAACCTCGCGCAATCTGAGCGTGGGCAAGGAGACGGACGGCGCTCAGGTCGACTTCACGGGGACAGCCGGCGCGCGTGAATTGCTAGGCGTCGCCGCGGGTACGACCGAGGGTTCCGCGGTCAACATGGGCCAACTCAAGCCGGTCGTCTCGGCGTTGGGCGGCGGCGCGCAGATCAATGCGGACGGTTCCGTGACGGGGCCCACTTACCACATGCAGGGCGGCACACAAACCACAGTAGGCGACGCCCTTGGCTCGCTCGACAACGGTCTGACGACCCTGCAGCAGAACATCGCCGCGGGCAACATCGGTCTCGTCACACAAGACGCGACGAGTCGAATCATCAATGTAGGTGGGGCGACCGACGGCACGCTGGTCAATCTGGCCGGCACCGCGGGTAACCGCGTCGTGACCGGCGTAGCGCCCGGAGCGGTCAATGCCGCCAGCACGGACGCCGTTAACGGCTCGCAACTGTATGCGCATGCCGCGAGCACGGCGGTGGCGTTTGGTGGCGGCTCGACCGTGAACGCCGACGGCACGATTACGGCGCCGAGCTATAGCGTCGGCGGAACGAGCGTGAACAGTGTGGGCGGTGCGCTTGGCAATCTGGATGGCCGCGTCACGCAGAACACTTCGGACATCGCGAGCCTGCAAACCACAGTCGGCTCCATCAGCGGAACCGTGGCGAACGCGGTGCAGTACGACAGTTCCGCCCACAACTCGGTCACGCTGGGCGGCTCGGCCAGCGCGCCGGCGGTGAAGCTAACCAACCTGCAGGCCGGGACCTTGTCGGCGACCAGCACGGATGCCGTCACCGGCGCGCAACTCTGGACCACGAACCAGCAGGTCAACGATCTCACGCAAGCGGTGCAGAACGTGCAAACGACCGGCAACACCGGTATCTCGACCAATACCGACGGCACCCCGGCGGCGGCAACCGGTAAGGATTCGATGGCGATCGGCGGCGGTGCAACGGCAAGCGGCGCGAACTCGGTTGCCATCGGCCAGGGTTCGGTGGCCGATCAGCCGAACACGGTGTCGGTGGGGGCGCCCGGCAACGAGCGGCGCCTCACCAACGTCGCGAACGGCGTGGCGCCGACTGACGCCGTCAACATGGGGCAGTTCCAGTCGGGCATGAGCGATCTGGCGCGCAATGCCTACAGTGGGACTGCATCGGCCATTGCGCTGACCATGATCCCGGATGTCGATGCGAACAAGAATCTCGCCATCGGCGTGGGTACGTCGGGATACAAGGGCTATCAGGCGATGGCGGTGGGATTGTCGGCGCGCGTCACGCAGAACCTGAAGGTCAAGCTCGGCGCCGGTATCAGTTCGGCCACGACGACGGTCGGTGCCGGTGCGGCGTATCAGTGGTAGCGCATTGAGCGACACGTCAGGCGCCGGTCTGCGCGCCCGACGCTGAATGGCGAAGGCTTAAGCGCCACCCCACACGCGTTCTCCAGTGGGGTGGCGCTCTAGCCGCCGCGATCAACCAAACAGCTTCACCGCTTGCAGCAGCGTATTCACGACGCCCCACGCAAGCGGGATCAGCACATACAACCAGAAGACGGCAAGTTTGGCCGTGGAGGTAGGCTGGTGATTTTGAATCGTGCTCATATCGATCTCCCTTTATTGGCCGCTCTTGAGCTGCGCATCGCTCATGTGGTGTTTCTCGTGCACCCCTTTGACCAGCAGATTGCAGACAAAGCCGACGACCAGCAGGACCACCATGATATGCACGGTCATCGTGTACGCGTCCGCTTTGGCTACGCCATGCGCCACTTCATAGGCACGGATGTAGTTCACCAGCACGGGGCCGGCTACGCCCGCGGCCGCCCATGCGGTCAGCAGACGGCCGTGAATGCCGCCGACGAAAGCTGTGCCGAACATATCCGCGAGGTAGGCAGGTACCGTCGCGAAGCCGCCGCCGTACATCGACAGGATCACGCAGTAGGCGAGTACGAACAGCGCAATCTGCCCCGAGGCGGCGAAGCCCGGCACGAGGTAGTACAGCACGGCGCCGAGCGCGAAGAAGATGAAATAGGTGTTCTTGCGGCCAATCCAGTCGGACGCGGAGGCCCACACAAAGCGTCCGCCCATGTTGAAGAGCGACAGCAGTCCGACGAAGCCCGCGGCCGCCGCGGCCGTCACCGTGTTCTTGAAGCTCTCCTGAATCATCACCGAGGCCTGACCGAGAATGCCGATGCCCGCCGTCACGTTGAGAAACAGCACGAGCCAGATCAGATAGAACTGCGGGGTCTTCAACGCCTCGTCGATATGCACGTGATTGCGCGAGATCATCTTCTTCTGGGTGGCGACGGGCGGTGTCCAGCCGTCCGGTTTCCAGTCGGCGGGCGGTACGCGGATGGCGAGCGCGCCGATCGACATGGAGATGAAATACGCAATGCCCAGTACTACGAAGGTTTCGGCCACACCGTTGCTGGTCGCGTTGCGGAAGTGATTCATCAGCGCGACGGACAGCGGGGCGGCAATCATCGCACCGCCGCCGAAGCCCATGATCGCCATGCCGGTCGCCATGCCGCGACGGTCGGGGAACCAGCGGATCAGCGTCGAAACCGGCGACACATAACCGAGCCCCAGGCCGATGCCGCCGATCACGCCATAGCCGAGATACAGCAACGCGATCTGATGCATCCAGACCCCGAGCGCCGCGACCAGAAAGCCGCCGCCGAAGCAGCATGCGGCGGTAAACATCGTGCGGCGCGGTCCCACCCGTTCGAGCCACTTGCCCGCGAATGCCGCCGACAAACCGAGGCACACGATCGCCAGCGAAAAGATCCAGCCGAGCGTGGTGAGCGACCAGTCGTCCGGCGCGGATTGCGTGATGCCGATCACCTTCGTGAGCGGCCCGTTGAACACCGAGAACGCGTACGCCTGGCCGATACACAGATGCACGGCGAGCGCGGCGGGCGGCACCATCCAGCGCGAGAAGCCCGGGCCTGCCACGGTGGCCTGTTTGGAAAAGAATGGGGCAGAGCCTGACTTCCCCCTCGGCTCGGTAATGCTGCTCATGATCAGTCTCCGTTTGCGTGTCTTGTTTGGTTTGTTATCGGCGCTTACTGCCAACGCTTGAGCGTCGCAGCGTGACGGGCAGGCTCCGCCTCGTCGCGCGATATATGCTTCCGGGTTTCATATTGGCCCAGGAAGCACACGCAGAACAGGTGGTAGTCGCACCGTCTACCAAACGATATGTTGTGCCTCATGCATTAGCAATATGAGATAGGAGTGCATAAGGTGTTCGCCTGGTATGGGACTGGAGTTCGAGAGGCGGCCGGCGTCGCCCCGTTTTGCAGCGCGCAAAAAAGCAGAATGCCGCGCAGGGCGGCATGGCGGGAGCTCAGTCAGCGAGCGGGACAAGGGGACGACGGTGCCCTCGGACACCGTCTCGCCGCCGCGCAATTCTGCGCCGCAGCATGGAGTCAGGAAACGTTGCGGCCGGTTTTCATGCGCGCGGCGACCAGCAGCGAGATCAGGCAACCGACGCCGAGATAAGCCGCCACCGGATGCCACGATCCGTCCGCGAGGTTGACCAGCCCGACGGCGATAAACGGCGTGAAGCCGCCGCCGACCACGCTCGCCACCTGGTAGCCGACGCCCGCGCCCGAGTAGCGGTACTCGGTGCCGAACAGTTCGGTGAACATCAGCTGCTGCACGCTCACCACCATGTCGTGCGCAACGTTGGCCAGCATCACCGCGAAGATCACGATCCACACCGTGGCGCGCGCCTCGAGTGCGAGGAAGAACGGCACCGCGCTCAGCATGCCGACTAGTGCGCCGACCATGTAGACGCGCCGGCGGCCGAAGCGATCGGCGGCCATCGCGAAGCACGGGATCGTCACGCAACTGAGCGCGCCGACCAGCAAGCCGATGTTCAGGAAGAAGGTGCGCGGCATGCCCAGGTTGGCGGTCGAATAGTTCAGCGCGAAAGCGGTCACGATATACATCGTGAAGAGCTCGGCGAGGCGTAGCGCGATGATCAGCAGGAACGCCTTGGGGTGCGTGAGCAACGCCTCGACGATCGGCAGCCGCGGCCGGGTCGTACCTTTTTCGACGACCTTCTCGACGAACTCCTTCGACTCTTCCATGTTCGAGCGGATCCACAGCGCGATCAGCACCAGCACCACGCTGAACAGGAACGGCAGACGCCAGCCCCACGCGAGGAAGGTGGCGTTGTCCATCGAGTGGCTGATGATCGACACGAGCCCGGTGGCGAGCACGAGGCCAACCCCGTAGCCCACCTGCACGCCGCTGCTGTAGAACGCCTTCTTTTTCTCGGGCGCGCTTTCGACGGCCATCAGCGCCGCGCCGCCCCATTCGCCGCCGACCGCAAAGCCCTGAATCGCCCGCAGCGTCACGAGCAACACCGGCGCCCACCAGCCGATGCTGAGAAACGACGGCAGCAGCCCGATCGCGGCCGTCGACAGGCCCATCATCATGACGGTCAGCACCAGCATGCGCTTGCGGCCGAGCCGGTCGCCGTAGTGGCCGAAGATGAAGCCGCCGAGCGGCCGGAACAGGAAGCCGACACCGAATGTCGCGAATGCCGCGAGTGTGCCCATTGCTGGGCTGACGTGCGGAAAGAACTGGCTGTTGAAGACGAGGGCGGCGACGATGCCGTACAGGAGGAAGTCGTACCAGTCGACCACTGCGCCGACAAAACTGCCCAGGGCTGCGCGGCGGGCCCGGCTTCCGTTGATGGTCCCGTCGGCTCGGGCCGCTGTCGATACTGCTAGGGTCATGACGTGTCTCCTTCCTGATATCTGAACTGCAGACGAGAGGTCGCGCTGAAGGCGGTGCCCGATACCAGGTGGCCGCCGCTGTGCGTGATCTGCTGCAAGAGTCCCCGAAGAATAGTGAGGCGCGGCGCCGCCGACAATCCATGGTTAGGGCAAATTGCGCGATTGGCGCACGGAGATGCGCGCATAGCGCGCGTTTTCCGCGTTAACACCGAGGCGCCTGTAAGCGGCAGAGTCCGCTTACAGCGCAGCAGTGAGCACATGCTTACCGCCCTGGCTACGCGGTATTTGCTTGTGTCTGCACCGTCGGGCGGCCGCCATGGTACCTTGATGTTGCTGTCGAAGAGCATAGCGAGTTGATATACTACATACGAAATATTGATATTTGCGGCAACGCAGCATATGATTGAGCGATCTACGGATTCAATCATTCGGAGTTGCAAATGGAGTGCGTTCCTCTTGCCCTGCTCGCCATAGCCGTCGTAGGTTTGGGGGCAGCCGCCACGGTGTTGTTGACCCGGTGGATTCCGCAGCCGGTTGCCGAACTGGCAGCACAACATGGCCGTTTCGCCGGCCTGGGCGAATGGGACAGCGCGGCCGCGGCGCCTTGTGGTGTCCATCCGGGCGCCACTGCGGGCGCAAACCCGGGCAGCCAGGCGGGTGCACGTGTTCAACAAGAGGCGATGAATGTCGTCAGAACTTCAAACTGAAGCAGTGGCTACCCCATTGACCCTGACCTTGCAGCCCATCGGCGCGAGCGCGAGCCTGCGCGACCAGGCTTATGCAATGCTGCGCCAGGCTATCGCCGACGCGGATATCTACCAGTCGCGCGACGAGATTCGCCTCGACGAGCGGGTGCTGAGCGAGTCGCTCGGCGTCAGCCGCACGCCGGTGCGCGAAGCGATGACGCTGCTGGAACAGGAAGGCTTTCTGCGCATGGTGCCGCGCCGCGGCATCTACATCGTGCGTAAGAGCAAGCGCGAAATTGTCGAGATGATCCAGATGTGGGCCGCGCTCGAAAGCATGGCCGCACGTCTTGCCACGCTGCACGCCACGGACGAGGAAATCGCCGGGCTGCGCCACATGTTCGACAATTTCCAGGACACGACGCCCGCTGAGCACATTGCGGAGTACTCGGACGCGAACATCGCGTTCCATCAGGCGATTGTCGAGTTGTCGAAGTCGCAGATCATCCTCGATACGATCAAGAACATCTTCATCCATGTGCGGGCCATCCGCCGGATGACGATCTCGCAAAGCGACCGCGCGTCGCGCTCGATTGTCGACCACCTGCGCATCATCGAGGCACTCGAGAAGCGCGACACCGAACTGGCCGAGCGGCTCACACGCCAGCACTCGCTGGATCTCGCGACCTTTGTCGAAGCGAATTGCGACTTCCTGGATTGAGCCGCTGACGGCTTCTCTCCGACACTGACGTCGATGCGCAAACAAGGCCAGTGGTGGCGACACCGCTGGCCTTTTTGCATGGACGCGCGGTGCGGAACGCCTGGTATTCCTTAGCGTTTTTTCTCTCTCTACGGTCACGCTACCGCTCGCCGCGGTGCGCAACAAGTCTTCCTTGACGTTGTTAAAAATATGGTATGTGATATATCAACGCAAGTGGACTTGTATCGTTCATCGGTGTTTTCCCTTGATCAGCTATGCCATTGAGCGGGATTTCGCCTCAAAACGGGCTCCTGGCAAGCGTCAGGAACACGAATCTCAAGTTAATCCTCACACGGAATTTGTCCTTGATTGAATCTGATATATCACATACCGTATGGAGCAGAGCCTGCCAGACTCCCCAGTAAGGCGTCATTGAAGCGGCCGCGTCCGTCGAGCAACGTTGAACAACCGATTGACCAGGACAGGAGACGACCATGTCTGCAGTTGTTTCATCCCTCAACCCCGCCACGGGCAGCACGACGGCCGACGACACGCTCAAGCAGAAGACCCGCAATGCCGGTGTCGTCTCGGGCGGTCATCTGGTCGCGAGGGCGCTGAAAAACGAAGGGGTCGATACGATCTTCACGCTGTGCGGCGGCCATATCATCGACATCTACGATGGCTGTGTCGACGAGGGGATTCGCATTATCGACGTGCGTCACGAGCAGGTCGCGGCGCATGCGGCGGATGGCTATGCGCGGCAAACCGGCAAGCTGGGCTGTGTGGTGACGACAGCAGGACCCGGTTGCATGAACGCCGTCACCGGCATCGCCACGGCGTTTCGTTCGGAAAGCCCGGTCCTGCATATCGGCGGTCAAGGCGCGCTGACGCAGCACAAGATGGGCTCGCTGCAGGATCTGCCGCATGTGGACATCATGGCGCCTATCACCAAGTTCGCCGCCAGCGTGCCGAGCACCGAGCGGGTAGCGGACATGATTTCGATGGCGGTGCGCGAATGCTACAACGGCGCGCCAGGTCCTGCGTACCTCGAGATTCCGCGCGACGTGCTCGATCGCGAAGTCGAGTTGACGCGGGCCGTCGTGCCGCAACCGGGTCACTATCGCGCGTCGACGAAATCGATCGGCGACCCGCGCGACATCGAGAGGCTGGCCGATCTTCTCGTCGCCTCAGAACGTCCGGCGATCCTGTACGGCCAGCAGGTCTGGACGGCACGCGGCCATGAAGAAGCGGTGGCGCTGCTGCGCGGACTCGATATCCCCGGTTACTTCAACGGTGCGAGCCGTGGCTTGCTGCCGCCGGGCGATCCGCATCATTTCGACCGTACCCGTTCACAGGCATTTGCGAATGCAGATGTCCTGATCGTCGTTGGGACTCCTTTCGATTTCAGAATGGGCTACGGCAAGCGCATCAGCAAGGAACTGAAGCTGGTGCAGATCGACATGGACTATCGCACGGTGGGCAAGAACCGCGACATCGACCTCGGTCTCGTCGGCGATCCCGGTGCGATTCTCGCTGCGGTACTGCAAGCGGCGAGCGGCCGCCTGAAGGACGACAAGCGCCAGGCGCGCCGCAAGTGGATGGCGCAGTTGCAAGACGCCGAAGCCGCCGCAACGGAAAAATTGATGCCGTTGTTCAGGTCGGCCAACACGCCGATCCATCCCTATCGCGTCGCCTACGAACTGAACGAGTTCCTTTCCGACGATACCGTCTATATCGGCGACGGCGGCGACGTGGTGACGATCTCTGCACAGGCGGTGCGGCCGCGCCGTCCGGGGCAATGGATGGATCCTGGCGCGCTCGGTTCGCTGGGCGTCGGCACCGGCTTTGCACTCGCCGCGAAGCTCGCGCATCCGCACAAGGAAGTGCTCTGCTACTACGGCGACGGTTCGTTCGGCATGACCGCCTTCGACATGGAGACGGCCAATCGCTTCGGTGCGCCGTACCTTGCCGTGATCGGCAACAACTCGGCAATGAACCAGATTCGCTACGGCCAGCTTGCGAAGTACGGCGAGGAGCGCGGCAACGTCGGCAATCTCCTGAGCGACGTGCCGTTCAGCAAGTTTGCGGAGATGCTGGGCGGCTATGGCGAAGAGGTACGCGATGCGGCGTCCATCGCCGGTGCGTTGCAACGCGCCCGTGAGGCGATTCATCGTAGCGGACGCTCGGCGGTGGTGAACATCTGGGTCGACCCGCGCGAATACGCGCCGGGCACCAAAAACCAGACCATGTACAAGTAAAGCAGCCGGATCTAAAGGAGAAACAGGACATGGGTAAAGCACTCGACGGCGTACGCATCCTCGATTTCACGCATGTGCAATCGGGTCCGACGTGCACGCAATTGCTGGCGTGGTTCGGCGCCGATGTGATCAAGGTGGAGCGGGCCGGCGCAGGGGACATCACGCGCGAGCAACTGCGCGACATCCCCGATGCGGACAGCCTCTACTTCACGATGCTCAATCACAACAAACGCTCGGTTACGCTCGACACGAAGAATCCGGAAGGCAAGCAGGTACTCGAAGCGCTGATCCAGAAATGCGATGTGCTGGTGGAGAACTTTGCACCGGGCGCGCTGGACCGGATGGGCTTTACCTGGGAGCGCATCCAGGAGCTCAACCCTCGCATGATCGTGGCGTCCGTCAAGGGCTTCGGTCCGGGCCCTTATGAAGACTGCAAGGTGTACGAGAACGTCGCGCAATGCGCCGGCGGGGCGGCATCGACGACGGGTTTCGACGACGGTCCGCCGGTCGTGACGGGCGCGCAGATCGGCGATAGCGGCACCGGCTTGCATCTGGCGCTGGGGATCGTGACGGCGCTCTATCAACGCACCCAGACCGGCCGTGGCCAGAAGGTGCTGGCAGCGATGCAGGACGGCGTGCTGAACCTGTGCCGGGTGAAATTGCGCGATCAGCAGCGCCTGGATCGCACCGGTGTCATGAAGGAGTACCCACAATATCCGAACGGCACCTTTGGCGAAGCGGTGCCGCGCGCCGGCAATGCGTCGGGCGGCGGGCAACCTGGCTGGATCCTGAAGTGCAAGGGCTGGGAGACGGACCCGAACGCCTACATCTATTTCATTGCCCAGGCGCCGGTGTGGACGAAGATCTGCAACGTGATCGGCAGGGAAGAATGGACCACCGATCCCGATTACGCAACACCTGCCGCACGCTTGCCGCGGCTGAAAGAAATTTTCGCGGAGATCGAGCGCTGGACCATGACGCGGACCAAGTTCGAGGCCATGCAGATCCTCAATCAATACGATATTCCGTGCGGCCCGATCCTGTCGATGAAGGAACTGGCCGAAGAGCCGTCGCTGCGCAAGACGGGAACGATCGTCGAGGTGGATCATCCGGTGCGCGGCAAGTATCTGACGGTCGGCAATCCTATCAAACTGTCGGACAGTCCGACGGACGTCCAACGCTCGCCGCTGCTAGGTGAACACACCGACGAAGTGATGGCCGAACTCGGCTATTCGCACGACCAGATCAGCGCGTTGCGCGCGGCCGGTGCGATCTGAGGGCTGCGCGGTCTACACGAGGGAGCAGGATATGGATACATGGATGCGCTTCATGTCGGGCGATGGCGGCATTGTGTTCGGCCGTGTCGAAGGCGGTTATCTGCACGAGTACGCAAGCCTCGATCAGCGGGTGCCAACCGGCGAGGTGCTGTCGACGCGCGCGCTGACGCCGCTCGCACCGTGCGCGCCGGGAAAGATCGTCGCGCTGTGGAACAACTATCACGCGCTGGCCGCGAAACTCGACAAGCCGGTGCCGGCGCATCCGCTGTTCCTGCTCAAGTCCGCGGGCTCGGTAATCGGTGACGGCGCAACCATCCGGCGGCCGGCGAGCTACGCGGGCAAGATCGTCTACGAGGGCGAACTTGGCATCGTCATCGGACGACGCTGTCGCGACGCGGATCTGGCTGAGGCGGCTGCGTCGATCTTCGGCTACACGATCGTCAACGACATCACCGCAGCCGACCTGCTCAACGAAAATCCGCATTTTCCACAATGGTGCCGCGCCAAGGGCTTCGACACGTTTTGCGGTCTCGGACCGGCCATTGTCTCGGGTTTCGACTGGCAGGCGGGCCGCGTGGTCACTACGCTCGACGGCGTGGAGCGGCAGAACTACCCGTTGGCCGACATGGTGTTTTCGCCGGCGCAACAGGTCAGTTTGATTTCGCAGGATCTCACGCTGGAGCCGGGTGACGTGATTGCTTGCGGCACCTCGCTAGGCGTCGGTTCGATCAAGGACGGCGCGACGGTGGCGGTCACGATCGCGGGCATCGGTACCTTGAGCAATACTCTGGCCGCGAGGCAGGACACCGGTGATGCCACTGCTGCCGCGCGCGCAGCAGCAAACGCCGCCTGAGTGAGACCGCAGCACAGCAAGCACGAGGGGACGCAGATGCCGGAGTTACGAGGCGATACCGTATGGGTGGCAGTCAGCTTTCTGCTCTCCATTCTGCTGGCTGCGGTGCTGGCAGGCGTCGCACAACTGGCTTTCGTGTCCCGTTGCGAACACGAAAGCCAGCGTAAGCCATGGCGCGCCATGGTCGCGACGGCCATGTTGGCCGGCGTGCTCGCCGCGGGCATTGGCATGGCTGCCGAGGGTGTCGTGGCCGCGGTCGCAGGCGCGGCGCTCGGCGCGCGCTTTGTCCGACTGCATGACTTTAGCGCGAGGCCGCAGCGGGTTGCATTGCTCGGCGGCGGCGTTGGTCTCGCTGCAATGTCAGGTGGATTCGAGTGCTATCTGTCTTCGGCATCTTGCGGAGAATGGGCGTGTATCGAGGTGTATGCCGCGGTGTTTATCGGCGCATTGATCTTTGCCGTCTCGGCGATGCTCTGGTGCATGTCGCGCGGCTGGCTGGTTGCGCAGGCAGGTGTGCATCCAGGTACGGACGTGGTCAATCTGATGGCGCTCCTGCTCTGTGTCTGGATGGGCTACGGCTTCGTGACCGCGCAAGCGCAATCGTTTGGACTCGCCGTGCTGCTGGCGATGAGTTTGCTCTCAACCGCGCTGGGCGTGCATCTGATGATGAATGCGGGCACCTGCCGCGGACGTTATGCGTTCGCGGCAGGGTGGGTTGGTCAGCGTTCGACGGTTCGCTGCGGCGTCGTGCAGCGGCGCAGTGTCGTCGATGTACTGGAAGGCTTCGAATGGCCCGACGATCATATGCCTGCGCTGTTGGACGACGACTTCGCGCAATCGTGGGCGCTGCTTGACGATCCGCATGCTGTGGTCGAGACGCTGCGCGTCGGCGCTTTCCGGCGTGAGCGCAGTGTCGGTCACGCGTTAGCGCGGGGCGATCGCGGTCGCTATCGCTTGCGCTGCCGGCAAAGTCATCGCGGGGCACGCCATGGCGCGATGCGTCAACTGAAGCGCAGCGAGCCGGAAGACGAGTCGGAAGCGTAATGACCCGGCCAGCAACATGGCCGGGCGAAGGGAGAAACCCGGATCGGAGCTTGAGTCGCGTCAGAAGCCGTCGCCCAAGGACGCGAACTCGCTGAAGTACTGGGTCTTCTTGCGCAGGATGAGTTGGGCAAGAAATTCAGCGTCATAAGCTTTGTGAAGATGGGCGTGATGCCGCTCGATGTAGGCGGTGATACGCGCGCTTTCACTGTTGAATTCATTGAGCGCGTTAAGCGTGTCGCGATCCCAGCGAAACCGCAGGCCAAGGTCGCTGAAGGCTGCGTTGTAGGCGCTCAGATGAGCATCGTCGGGACTGTCTTGAGAAACGCGGGCGGCATGCGTGCCGGCATGCGGGACAAACGAGGCGTGATTCATGATCGGACTCCTATGCAAGTGAGTGAGATGACTCGACTGAAGCATAGGACCGGCGATGGATTCGCAATAGTTAAAGTTTTATTGGAAATCCATAGCTCATTGCTTATGCACGCTCAACTCCTTGGCCCGCGTAATTTTCTCGATGAGAGGCGCGCCTTCCTCCATCAGGAAACGCTTGAACGCCACCGCGACAGGCGGCAAGCGTTTGTTGCGCCGATGCACGACGTACCAGTTGAGCATCACCGGGAAGGTTTCGACATCGAGCACGACGAGGTTACCCACCTGCAATTCGAGGCTGATGGTGTGCGCGGACAGAAACGCGATGCCCATGCCGGCAATCACGGCCTGCTTGATCGTCTCGGTGCTTCTGATCTCCATGGCGATCTTGAGGTTGGTGAGCCGGCCGGCAAAGCCTTCCTCCATCGAATTCCACGTATCCGAACCGCGCTCGCGAACGATAAACGCTTCGTTCGCCAACTGGCTCATCTTGATGTTGCGCTTGTGCGCGAGCGGATGGCTCGGCGCGGCGACGATCACATAGGGATGCGGGGCAAACGGCTCGTTGGTCGCGTCCGTTTCGTGCGGCGGCCGCACCATGACCGCGAGGTCGGTCTGGTTGGTGGCAAGTTGATGCAACAGTTCCTCGCGGTTATGCACCGCCAGGTTGAGCACGACGCCCGCATAGCGGCGCGTGAATTCGGCCAGCAGGCGCGGAAAGAAGTAGTCGCCCGCGCTGATGACGGCGACATTCAGCTTGCCCCCGGAGACGCCCTTCAACTGACTCATCGCTTCGTCGACTTCGTGGAACTGCTGGATGATCGCGCGACTGTAGTGAAGCATCTCGGTGCCGGCAGGCGTCAGGTAGATTTTCTTGCCCAACTGCTCGAAGAGCGGCAGCCCGGCATGCTCCTCGAGCTGACGCACCTGAGTGGAGACGGCCGGCTGCGTCAGATGCAGCTCCTCGGCTGCGCGCGAGAAGCTCAGGTGGCGCGCCACCGTCTCGAAGACCTTCAATTGCCGCAGTGTTGCGTTTCTCATCGTCATGGCCGATGTATAAACGAATGTGAATCAACATAATAACAAACTTTAATTATTCGTAATTCAGCAATGACCCTAGCATGGATTCAGATAAAGAAGCGGATTGGACAGGAGCGGCTCTCGGGTTAACGTGGATTGGCAAGCGCAGCAAGGCGATGGCCGGAAAGGGTTAACGCCATTGATGCACAGGAAGACCGATTTATCTAACTAATAATTCCGATTTCCGCGCCGCCCGATTTAAATGGCTGGAATGGGCGGCGTAAATATTAAATTTACCCGATGGCGGGTTTTTTCGGGGCGCAACCATAAGGTGGGCTGCATACAGCACGGCGAAAAGGCCGGCTGCTCTAAATAGATAGCGGAGACAAGGCACATGGACGATATCACTCAGCGCACGCCGGCCCACGCAGCCGGCGTGAACCGGTGGTGCCAGCTCGTCATCGGCATGCTATGCATGGCGCTGGTGGCGAATCTGCAATACGCGTGGACGCTCTTCGTGACACCGATGAGCACGCGGCATCACTGGAGCGACGCATCCATTCAGCTGGCGTTCTCGATCTTCATTCTGACCGAGACGTGGCTTGTGCCGATTGAGGGCTGGCTGGTCGATAAATTCGGTCCGCGTCCGGTGGTGGCAGGGGGCGCCGTGTGCGCCGGGCTCGCGTGGGTGATCGATTCGTATGCGACATCCTTGCCGCATCTCTATGTGGCGGCTGTCGTCGGCGGGATCGGTGCGGGTTGTGTGTACGGCACGTGTGTCGGCAATGCGCTGAAGTGGTTTCCCGACCGGCGCGGTCTTGCAGCAGGGTTGACCGCCGCGGGCTTCGGCGCCGGCGCCGCGGTGACCGTGATTCCGATTGCCGGCATGATCGTGCGCTCGGGCTACGAGCAGGCGTTCTTCTTTTTCGGCATCCTGCAGGGCGTCTGCATGCTTGGGCTCGCGATGCTGTTGAAAAAGCCCGATGCGCGTCAGGCGAAGGCGCCGAACAAAAAATTCATCGTCACCAAGGTCGACTACACGCCGGGTCAAATGATCAAGACGCCGTTGTTCTGGGTGATCTACGTTTCGTTCGTTGCCGTAGCGGCGGGCGGCCTGATGGCCACTGCCCAGCTTGGCCCGATCGCCAAGGATTGGGGGCTCGCCCGAATTCCCATGAGCTTCTTCGGTTTGACCGTGCCGCTGCTGACGGCGACGCTGTCCATCGACAATATCTGTAACGGCTTCACGCGGCCGCTATGCGGCTTTATCTCCGACAAGATAGGCCGTGAAAACACCATGTTCGTGATCTTCATCGGCGAAGGGCTTGCGTTGCTCGGCCTCATGGAATACGGCAGCAACCCGTATGCGTTCATGACCTTCGCAGCCCTGATCTTTTTGTTTTGGGGCGAAATCTTCTCGATCTTTCCCGCAATCTGCGCGGATACCTTCGGCAGCAAGTATGCAGCGGCCAACGCGGGAACACTGTACACGGCGAAAGGAACCGCTTCGTTGCTCGTGCCGCTCGCCTCGGTGCTGTCCGCAACCGGCGGCTGGAGTCTGGTCTTTACCGTCTCCGCCGTCGTGACGATTGCGGCGGCCATCGCGGCGAAGTTCATTCTCGCGCCGATGCGCGCGCGCTGGATCGGTTTGCGCAATCAGCCCGCTGCCGTCGCCAATAGTCAAACACGGCTCAATCACTGGCCGGAGCAGACCGGTGAGTAACGCAATACCCCCAAAGCAAGGAGTACCACGATGGACTCTGAACTCGACCTCAGGCGCTATGACCTTCTGATCGACGGCAAACGCGTACCGCCCAGCGGCGGCGAATACTCGGTTGACATCAACCCCGCCACCGAAGAGCCGATCGCGCTCGTCGCGCAAGGTAGTGCCGCCGATGTCGACACGGCAGTGCGTGCCGCCCGTGCCGCGCTGAAGGTGTGGAATGCGCTGCGCGCGTCGGAACGGGGCCGCATTCTCGGCCGCTTCGCGGAATTGTTGCGCACGCATCAAGATGAACTGGCGACGCTTGAAAGTCTCGATGCAGGCAAGCCGATTGCCGCCGTGCAACGTCAGGATTTACCCGCTGCAATCGACACGCTCGCCTACTACGCCGGCTGGTGCGACAAGATCACCGGGCAGGTGGTGCCGGTGCGCCCCGACGCCTTGACGTACACGATCCGTGAGCCGGTCGGTGTGGTCGCGGCAATCGTGCCGTGGAATTTTCCGTTGATGATCGGCATGTGGAAAATTGCGCCTGCACTTGCATGCGGCTGCACGATGATCGTCAAGCCCGCCGAGATCACGCCGCTGACGGCATTGCGGGTGGGCGAGCTCGCGCTGGAGGCAGGCGTGCCGCCCGGCGTGCTGAATATCGTCACAGGCAAGGGACGCGTGGTCGGCGATGCACTGGTCGCGCATCCGGGTGTCGACAAGGTGACGTTCACCGGGTCGCCTTCGGTAGGGCGCGGCATTCTGCAGGGCGCTGCGGTCAACTTCAAGCGCGTGACGCTGGAGCTAGGCGGCAAGTCGGCCAACGTGATTTTCCCCGATGCGAATCTGGACAGTGCCGTGCGTGCGGCGGCATCGGGCATTTTCTTCAACACGGGACAGGTGTGCTCGGCGGGCTCGCGCATTCTGGCGCACCGCGACATCTATGACGAAGTGGTCGAACGGTTGGCGGCGCGTGCGAAATCGATCAAGGTCGGCGATCCTGCCGCGCGCGAAACCTCGATGGGGCCGGTTGTTTCGGCTGCGCAGATGAAGACGGTGCTCGACTATGTGGACATAGGTAAGGAAGAAGGCGCAACACTGGTGACCGGCGGCGCGCGTCTGGGCCAGCGTGGTTTCTACGTCGAGCCGACCGTGTTTGCGAATGTGGAACACGAGATGCGGATTTCGCAGGAGGAGATCTTTGGACCAGTGGCGAGCGTGATCCGCTTCGATGATGAGGCCGATGCGATACGGATTGCTAACGGTACGCTCTATAGCCTGGCTGCAGGCGTGTGGAGTGCGGATATCGGACGTGTGCATCGGGTGGCGCATGCGCTCAAGGCGGGTACGGTGTGGATCAATACGTATGGCTACACCGATGTGCGCCTACCTTGGGGCGGAGCGGGCGATTCGGGATTCGGCCGTGAACACGGCGATGTGGCCATCGAAAACTTCACGGAACCCAAGGCGGTGTGGCTGTCGATCGATCAATGAGGTTTGGGTAAGCAGTAAAGAAATCGAGCCCGTTGGGCCCGATTTCTTTCGCGGCAGGTCCGTTCTTCGTGGAGAAAGCGGACCGCCCGCGCGTCGCGAATCATCCGCCCTGTAACGCAATGCGTTCGCGCAACTTGACCAGCGCCAGCACGACGTCGATTGTCGGCGTGGGCTCACCGACGAGCCGGCCCATTTCCTGCACGACCGTGAGCAACGGGTCGATTTCCATGGGCCGGCGGTTTTCCAGATCGACCAGTGTCGAAGTCTTGTGTGCGCCCACCGCACCCGCGCCGTCGATGCGCTTCTCGACGTCGACGCGAAAATGCACGCCGAAGTGATCCGCGATCTGCTTCGCCTCGAGCATCATCGTGCGCGACACGGCACGCGTGCCGGGGTCGCTCGTGAGGACGTCGAGCGTGGCGTGGGTCAGGGCGCTGATCGGGTTGAAGCACAGATTGCCCCACAGCTTGAGCCAGATTTCATCGCGGATGTTCTCGCGAATCGGCGCATCGAAACCGGCCGCCTGCATGATCTCGTGAAGCTGCTGGATACGTGGCGTGCGCTCGCCGCTGGGCTCGCCAATGGGGAATTTCTTGCCGTACACGTGCTTGATCAGACCCGGCTCGACGATCTCCGCTGCGGGATACAGCACGCAGCCTATCGCGCGTTCAGGACCGAGCCGCGTCCATTGCGAGCCGTCCGGGTCGATACTGGACAGACGTGTGCCCGCGAATTTGCCGCCGTGCTGATAGAAGTACCAGTAAGGGATACCGTTGACGCCAGTGACGATCGCCGTGTGTTTGCCGAGCAACGGCTGCATCGACTCGACGACGCCAGGCAATGAGTGTGCCTTGAGCGTCACGATGACGTAGTCCTGCACGCCGAGTTCACGGGGATCCGACGTACAGCGCACGCGTGCGCTGAGTTCCTCGCCATCCATCAGCACGCGTGCGCCGTGTTCGCGCATCGCGGCAAGATGAGGACCGCGTGCCACGAAGCTCACGTCGGCGCCTGCCCGCGCCAGTTGCACACCCATCAACCCGCCGATTGCCCCTGCGCCGAAGATACAGATCTTCATGATTTATCGCCTCAGTCACAATGAAAAACCGCTTGCCCGTCAGCGCGCGAGGCGCGGCCGCGTGGGCTGGGCCAGCGATGAGGCCGGCGCAGCAGGACGCGGCCGGAGAGGGCCACGGTTCGAGCATAAGGTGAGGCTACGATTGGGGATAGTTAAAGTTTCTGTAGCGATGCATTAGCGATGGGTTATGGATCGTCGAGGTGAATGCGAACTGGACGGCCAGTGGAAAAGCGGCAAGGCCAGCGCGGCCAGCTCCCAGGCGCATACACGGCAGTGGTTTACTTAGGAAATCTGAGGAAGGCTCGGAAAACCGGAGCCCACCCGGCGCGGCAAAGCGTCGCGTCGGTGCTCAGGCTCAAGTCGCTTAGACAGGACTAGTCCTATTTTTTCATTCCACCTCCTTCAGTAAACTGCTGTTTCCTGTTGCCGGGCTGTGCAGTCCGATGTCGTAGTCTTTCCAGGGGCTGCTCACCCATCTCTTCTGCGCCGTTGCCAAGTGTCATCGCACTACCACGTATGCCCGCAGCCTTCTTTCTGTTTCGACTGCGAGAGTTCTACGTCATGTGGCAGTACCTACGTAACATCCTCGCGCGCGAGCAGCTCACTTCCACTGATTCGAGCCGTCAGGCTCAGCTCAAACGCAAATCCTCGAAGGGTGTTGCCGCCAGTGCGGCCTTGCTGAGCAGCGCGATCGCCGCGTTGGGCACACCGGTCGCATCAGGTGTCGCGGCGAATCCGCTCAGCCGGCCTGTAGCGGGCAGCGCGAGCGGACTCGCAGTGGAGTGGGCCATGCTGGGCGCGCAACACCCTGTGTCCGGCGCCGCGAACCTGCGTGAATGGTTCGGGCGAGTCGGCGTAAGCGCGGGCAGCGACGTCGCTAGCGTCAAGCTGGCCGACCAGCGCGTCACGAATGGCGCTCGTTCCACACTGTCGGGCGCCGCGCCGTTGAACATGCGGGCCGCCGGGAGCGGCGTCTATGCCGGTCCGATCAAGCGTGAGTCGCGCATGACGTGGACGCCCGTAGGGTTGCCCGCGGATCTCGCGGCGCAACTTGCCCGCATTCTCGCGGGGCAACTGGACACCACACGGCCAGCTCAAGCCGACGATTACTACCACATCGTCTACGAACCCGTCGCGGGCAATCAGGGCGTTACGCGAAGGCGCGTAACCGCGCTCGAAATGCGATTCGCGGGTCGCACTTATCGGGCAGTGTGGTTCGTCGCACGCGGGCAGGCCGCCGGAGACTATTACTCGTTCGATGGCCAGCGTCTGGCTGCTGAGCCATTTGCCATGCCGTTGAACTACGTTCGCGTGAGTTCGCCGTTCGGTTACCGGATTCATCCCGTGACCGGAGAGCGCGTGCTGCATACCGGCGTGGATCTCACGGCCGCACGGGGAACGCCGGTTGTTGCCGCCGCGGCAGGGACGGTGCAGTTCGTCGGTGTCGATAGTGGCTATGGCAAGCATGTCGTCGTGCGTCACGCGCGCGGCTACACCACTTGCTACGCGCATCTGTCGGCGTTCGCCAGTCGTTTGCGGGTCGGCACGCAGGTCAGCGAGGGACAGCCATTGGGCGCGGTCGGACAGACAGGCGTTGCGACCGGACCGCATCTGCATTTCGAAGTACGCCTGAACAATCAGCCGACTGATCCGCTCAAATTGACGAACCGCTTCAGCGCGGTGCCGCTGACTGCCAGCCAGCGTGCTGCGTTCGATCATGTGGCGAGCGTCGCACGTAATCAGCTAGCGGGATTGTCTGCCGATATCCGTACTGTATCGAACGCACCGGTCGCCGCGCACTGAGTCTTTACGGCCTCGGCAAAGCAAAACACGCCGAGGCCACGTCGCGACACACCAGGGCGCGCCATGCGCAGCATGCCGGATCAATGAGGACGACTCATTGGCCTCCACGCATGGCATAATTTGTCAGCTTTCATTTTTCTGACTACGCCGCATGTTGCGTCGCCATCTGCAGAAGATCGGCTCGATCCTCGGATTGCTTGCGATCCTGATGGCGACTCTCGCCCCCACGGTTTCGCAGGCGCTGAGCGCGCACAACAGACTCGATGCCGCGCTTGCCGAGCGTTGTTCGGCGACCGAGGGTGCGACGGATGTGGGGCGCGCCGCACCGCAGCCGCTCATCTTCCATTGGCAGGCCTGCGGTTATTGCAGTCTGCTCGCGCAGGTCCCCGTCGTGCCGCCGGCCAACTTCGCATTCGCCACGCAAGCGCCGTTTGCGCACAGTGCCATCGTGCGCGTGACTGCGAGCACGCTGTCCATCTTTCCCGTCACCTCGGCGCAGCCTCGTGCGCCGCCTGTCGTTCCCTGATCCTTTTCGGTCTTGCAGTTGCAACGGTTCCGCTGATCCGCCCTGCGTTCTCATAACGCAAACGCGGACGCGCTCCGGCATGCGTTACGCATTTAGCGACGGTCCACGCCGTCTTTATCATGGAGGTCACGATGAAACGAGGTCAACGCCTGCGCCGCTGGCTCGTGCGTCACCGGATGCACCTGAACCTGGCGGCGCTGTTTGTTTGCGGTTTATGGGCTGGCGGGCTCGCATGGATGACACGTCCCGATGACATTGGCATGACATCGGTCGCGTCGCCGATCTGCTGCTTCCGCGCGGTGAAGTAGCGGCGCGGGAAGATAAGGGACGCTCGCGCCGGGGCGGCGCACGCCCCTTTGCCGTATCTGGGGGCTCGGCACTTGCGCCCGCGTTCACCAGAGGATTTAATACGGCAACGCGATGGCGCTTGCCAGCGTGGTAGTAAGGCGGTCTTCGAAGAACAACGAACAAGTGCAATCCGGCGCGCGCCCAGGTGGGGCGCATCGGCACGGTAGCGGCGCGGCGAGGCCGGCTACGGCGAGTCACCCAAAACGGAGAGAGCATGAAAGCCAGCACCATCGCGGAGCGGGAAGCCATCGGCCGGGCAGCTCGCGAGCATTCAAAGCGTTCGAGTCATCGCGCGCTGGGCGAGATCCACCGCAATCCGATCGATCTGCTCAAGCAAAGCAGCGAGGGGCGGGTTCAGAAGCTGGTGCCGTTGCGCTACGGCCGCATGTCCGTGTCGCCGTTCACGTTCTTTCGCGGCAGCGCGATCATCCAGGCTCACGATCTGAGCCGGGTGCCCGATACCGGCATCGTGATGCCGATCTGCGGCGACGGTCATCTGATGAACTTCGGCGGCTTTGCGACGCCCGAACGGCAACTGATATTCGATCTGAACGACTTCGACGAAGTGGCGCTCGGGCCGTTCGAGTGGGACCTCAAGCGCCTGACGGCCAGTCTCGTGGTGGCGGCGCGCCATATGCGCCTGAGCCGGAGCTTCGCCGGCGAGCTGGTGATGACGGCGGTGAGCGAGTACCGGGACCGCATGACGCAGTATGCGCAATGCGGGGCGCTGGAGCTGTGGTACGACCGCATTACGTTCGAACGGATGGCCGAGACGGCGTTGACGCCGGAGCGTCGCCGCACGGTCAGACGCGGCATGGAGAAGGCGGCGGGGCGCACCCAGGAGAGCATGCTCGACAAGATGTGCGAACACGACGGCGACCAACTGATCATTCGCGATGCGCCACCCGGACTCTTTCATGTGCATGGCGCCAATACGATGTTCGAGGCCGAAGACGACTGGTTCACGCTCGGCGACTGGCGCAAGCTGATCGGCCCGATGTACGGCGAATACCTGAAAACGCTGACCCATGACCGGCGCGAACTGCTCAGCCATTTTTCGATGCAGGACCTGGTGTTCAAGGTGGTCGGCGTCGGCAGCGTGGGCACGCGCTGTCTGGTGTTGCTCAGCACCGATCACATGGGCAAGCCGCTGTTTCTGCAGATCAAGGAGGCGCGCCAGTCGGTGATCTCGCAGTACTTCAAAGGCCAGACCTTGCATCACGATGGCGAACGCGTGGTGCGCGGGCAGCGGGTGTTGCAGGCGGCGAGCGACATTTTCCTCGGCTGGGCAACCGGTCCGTCGGGCCGGCATTTCTATTTCCGCCAACTGCGCGATATGAAGCTCTCGGCGAACATCGAACTGTTCGATAACGACCTGCTGCTGGGTTACGCCAAGCTGTGCGGCTGGGTCATGGCGCGCGCCCATGCCAAGGCGAGCGGCAAGGCGATCGAGATCAGTGCGTATATCGGCCGCGGCGATCAGTTCGGCGAGGCGCTGACCGAGTATGCGCACGGTTGTGCGGACCAGGTTGAGAAAGACTACGAGGCGTTTATGAAAGCCTGCCGCAGCGGCGAGCTCGAGGCGCGTAGCGATGAGGACATGGCGGCGGACTTCCGTATGTAGTCCTGTTCAACTCAACTCAGATCAGCTTACCGAGAAATGCACCCGCACGTCCTGATCGCTTTCAACCGGATGGCCGTTCTCCATGGCCGGGTAGAAACGCCAGCGGTGCAAGGTCTCCAGCAGGATCTGGTTGAGTCGCGGATTTTGCGTCGGCTTGATCAGTTCGACGTCGAAGGTGCCGTCTGCGTGTACCTTGAAGCGCGCGACGGCCGTGAGCTGATAGCCCTGTTCGCGCAGGTCGTCCGGCAAAACCGGCACCGGTTGCGAGAGCAGGCGTGCCTGGGTACTGCCGGCTGAGGCAGGTGGCGCCGAGGAGACCGTGCCGTTCGATGGCGTTGCTGTCTCGCTCGATGCGGTCTGCGTGGCGGCCGGCGCTTGCGCTGGCCCTTGTTCTTGCGATTGCGCTGCAGGTGCCACAGGTTGATCGTGCGTGGCCGGTTCTGTGGGTGAGCGCGCCTCTTCACGCGGCGGCGTTGTGGGTGCTTGACTGCTGCGCGACGGGACAGCGTGCGTAAGCGGCTGTTGCTGCGCTTGCACCTGGCTCGACGCGCGCTTCGCAGCCTGGGGCGGCGGTGCCGCTGTTAGGTGCGCGGCCGGGGCAATGGCTGCCAGTGCTGGTGCTGGCGTTGGCGCGAGTTCAACCAGACGCATTTCCATCGTCGTCGGCGCGTGCTGCGGCGGCTCACCGCTCGACAACCACCCCACGGATCGCGCCAGCAGTGCCAGGCACAGCACCGCAGCCAGCACGAACGTCATCGAGAACCGTACGCGCTCGCGGTCGACGAACCCCAGCAGCCGTTGCACGCCGCTACTCACGATGCACGGCGACCAGAAAGTGTTCGGCCCCGGCCGCGCGTGCGGCCAGCATGGCCTGCACGACGACGCCATGCGAGGCATGATCGTCGGCGGCGACCACCACATTGGCGTCGGGGCGCAGCAGCCGTGCGATCGTCGGCGTCACCTGATCGAGCCGCACGGCCTGCTGATTGATAAACACCTGATTGGCCTCGTTCACCGAAAGCGTCAGCGGCTTGTCCTGCGACAACTGCTGCGCGTGTCCTTGCGGCAGATTGATCCGTACCGCGTCGAGACGCTGCATCGCCAGCGAGGTCAGCATGAAGGTCGCCAGCAGAAAGAACATCACATCGATCATTGGGATGATCTCGATGCGGCCGCGCTTCGAGCGGCGTGAGCGCCGCAGTTTCATGACGACAATCCGGCGGTTTCGCTCGCGAGGCGCAGATCGCAGAGGGCTTCATTGGCGAACGATTCGAGGTCGTCCATCAACCGGTCGATGCGGCGCGAAAAGAAGTTGAACGCAAACAGCGCGACGAGGGCAATGACCAGACCGATCGCAGTGGCGATCAGCGCCTGTGCGACGCCGCCCGTGACGCCCGACGGATTGACGAGGCCATCGCCGCCGATCAGCTTGAACGAATGCATCATGCCGACGATCGTGCCTAGCAGTCCCAGCAACGGCGCCGCCGTCACGATGGTTTCGAGCAGCCAGAGGCCACGGCTCATGTCGCGTTCGATCTGCGCCGCGGCGGCTTCGACCCGCGTTTCGATGCGCCACAGCGGCGCGCGCGCGTCGCCGAGCAGACGGCCAATCCGGCTAAAGGCATGCTGTTGCGGCAAGCCGTTGGAAAGCTGCGCGAGCCCGGCCAACCCCGCCACTTCCGTTGCTTGCGGCATCCGCGCGAACCGCCAGAACGCATAGCCCCGGTCGAGCGTGATGGCGAGCGCAACGATCGCCAGCACGGTCAGCGGATAGATCACCCAGCCGCCGAGGCGTGCGGCCTCGGCGAGATTGGTCCAGTCGTTCATGCTCAAACTCCTCGTATTGCCTGGCCGTCGCCGACGCGATCAGAACCGCTTGGTGATACCGGCGTAGATGGCGCGCTGCGGACCGTATTGCGGCGCTTCGACGCCGATGCCCGAACCGTCGCGCAGTTCATACACGCTATTGATCGCATTGATCAGCACGACACGGGCTTCGAATTTGCCGACGATCGGTTCGTTGAAATGCTGGATCACGGCGAGATTGAGTTGCCCGTACCACGGCAGCTTGTCGGTGTTCGCAAAGCCGCTGCGCAGGCCGCTGCCGACGAGCGCATCGGCCGTGAAAGTGGTCTTGCCCAGGTCGTAGGCGCCGCCGAGCGAAACGGTCACGCGCTGGTCGTGATCCAGATACACCCAGTTGTTGGCGATGTACGCAAGCTCCGCCGCGCTGAAGTTGAACTGCGCCGAGTCGACGTCCTTACCCTGCGCCTTGCTGTACGCGACATTCAGATACGCGGATACGTTGCCCTGTTTATAGTTGGTGGTGAATTCGAGCCCGTAGACGCGGCCGTACTGGTAGTTGAACGGTGTGTAGATCAGCGCGGTGCCGAACTGACCTTCGTCGAGCAGGTTCCTCGCGATCTTGTAGTACGCGTCGAGCCCGACGGTCAGCGCAGGCGTGAGGCGCTGCGTCACGCCAATGTCGAAATAGTCGCTGCGCTCGGGCTGCACCGGGCTGTCCTGGGTGACTTCGCTCTGGTTGGTGGTGCCGTTAAAGCGCGTGACCGTCGAAGCCGAGACCAGTTCGAAATCCGGCGGCGTGAAGTAGCGCGAGTAGCCGGCGTGCAGCGTGGTGGCGTTGGTCGGCGTGAACACGAGACCGATGCGCGGGCTCAACTGGCTCGCATGCACGTATTCGTCCATGCCGTCGTAACGCAGACCGTAGTTCAGCGTCAGCTTGTTATTGAGCTTCCACTCGTCCTGCAGGTACGCGCTATACAGATAGCCGGTGCTCGCGCCCGAGTCGTTGATCGTGAAGGGGACGTCGGAGAGCTGGTTGCCGTTGGCGTCGGCCGGGAACACGGAGACGCTGTCGTTGAAGACGGCGCGTTCCTGCTCGAGCCACACGCCGGCGCGCAGTGTGTGCGCGTCGTTGAGCCGGAACGTCGTATCGGCCTGCGCGCCTTCTGCCTGGTTGCTGCGGAAGTCGCTCGACGCCACGCCGTTGAACATCAGATCGCCGATCGGGTCGGGATTGAACTGGGTCCGCGTATAGCGCGTGAACAGCGACACCTGGTAGTCGAGCGCACCGCCATTGGTGCCCTGCAACGCCAGCACGGCGAAGTTGTTCAACTCCGATTGCGTTTCGTTGAGGTTGGCGGAATTGAACGTCGTCTGGCCGGCGAGCGCGAAATTGGTCGACAATCCCGGCGTATTCGGCAGTTCGAACTGATTGGCCGCGGTGCCCGCCATCAAGGTCACGCGCGTGAGCGGGTTGATGATGTACGACAGATAGCCGAAGCCGTTGCCCTGGCGCGTGTGGTCGTGCAATGGACTGCCGTCCGAGGTCGGCGCCTCGATGCCGAGGTTGTTCACGCCCAGCGTGCCGGTAAAGAAATAGCTTAGCGGTCCTTGCGAGCCGTAGACGTCGGCACTGCTCTGCAGCGTCTGATGACTGCCGCCGTACACGTCGACCGCGCCGCCGTTACCGAGGTCGCCTGATTTCGTCGTGATGTCGACAATCCCGGCGGTTTTATAGCCATATTGCGCGGGCAACGCGCCGGTGATCAGGTTGACCTGATCGACGATGTGCGTGTCGAGCGACTGCCCAAAGCCGCTGATCGGCTCGGGAATGATGATGCCGTTGATGCGGTATTGCAGGTCGGCGTGGTCGCCACGCACGTGGAGCTGGCCATACGAATCGTTGGCGACGCCCGGCGCCTGTAGCAGGACCTGGTTGATCGGCGTGTTATCGCCTTGCGGCAAGGCCTGAATGTCCGCTTGCGTGAAACGGTAGACGCTCGCGCCGACGTCCGGCTGCAGGCCGTTACGCGCCACGTTGAGGCGTTGCGCCTGAACGTTGACGTCGATCGTGCTGTCTTTTTGCGGCGCTGCGCTCAGCGTTTGAGGCGTGCTGCCGTCGGCGCTTGCGCTTTCAGCCGCAGTCCCCTGGGTATCGGCGACGCTGCCTGTCGCGGGAGCACCCGCGGTGGCGGCGAGGACATGCAGGGAAGCCGTCTGCGCGAACAACAGCAACGCGGCACGCGAAATGAGTGTGTGATGTTTCATGTTCTTGTTGTGCGGTGGAAGATCCTCTTGTCGCACCGGGCTATCTGGCGCCGCATTGCCTGGCAGGCGAGCCCGATCTGCGAATTGTGGGATGTTATAACATAACAATTTGTTTCCGCAATCACCCATTTGCACGGGTGTGGTGGATCAGCGGGTAACGCCGACTGGCAGATGGCAGGGAACTGCCCTACATTTCCAATGCGTAGTCAGTTGACGACATCCCTCGCGAGGAGACGCCATGACAGCGGTCAACAAGGTGTGGCAACTGCTCTTCGGCAAGCCCCTCGATCCCCTCGATCCCCGCACCCGCCATGCGATCGCGGTCACACCGATACTCGCGTGGGTGGGGCTCGGCGCCGATGGTTTGTCGTCGTCGTGCTACGGGCCGGAAGAAGCGTTTCTCGCGCTCGGCCAGCACACCCAGCTCGCGCTATTTCTCGCGCTCGCCACTGCGGCGACGGTGTTCATCATCGCGCTCGGCTATAACCAGGTGATCGAACTGTTTCCGACCGGTGGCGGCGGCTACCGCGTCGCGACCGCGCTGCTGGGCCCGCGTCCGGGCCTGGTGTCCGGCGCGGCGCTGCTGGTCGACTATGTGCTGACGGTGGCGACGTCGCTGGCGAGCGGCGTCGATGCCTTCTTCAGTCTGTTGCCGATCGGCGCGCAGGCGTTCAAGCTCGCCACCGAGCTGATCCTCATCGTACTGATGACCGGTCTCAACTTTCGCGGCATGCGCGAATCCATCATGGTGCTGCTGCCTATTTTCATGGGCTTTGTCGTGCTGCACCTGGGGCTGATCGTCTACGGCGTGGCCGTGCACGGCAATCATCTGGCCGCCGTGGTGCCGGGCGCCGTGGGTGAAGCGCATAGCATGTCGCATGCGTTGGGACCGCTCGTGGTCGCGGCGCTGCTGATGCGGGCCTTTTCGCTCGGCGGCGGCACTTATACCGGCCTCGAAGCGGTCTCGAACAACGTCAACATGCTGGCCGAGCCGCGCGTGCCGGCCGGCAAGGTGACGATGTTCTATATGGCCTCATCGCTCGCGTTCACCGCGGGCGGCATCATCCTGCTTTACATGTTGTGGCACGCGCAGCCGGTGGAGGGACAAACGCTCAACGCGGTGGTGTTCGGCAGCGTGATCGACCATCTGGGCCTCGGCTCCGCATTCGCGCGTCATGCGTTGCTGGCGGCCGTGCTCGCCTTCGAGGCGGGCTTGCTGCTGGTCGGCGCGCAAACCGGCTTTCTCGACGGGCCGGCGGTGCTCTCGAACATGGCGGCCGATTCATGGGTGCCGCGTCATTTCCGTGACCTGTCGACGCGCCTCGTGCGGCAGAACGGCATCGTCGTGATGGGCGTAGCGAGTCTCGCGATCCTGATGTGGACGCGCGGCAACGTGGACATTCTCGTCGTGCTGTACAGCATCAACGTGTTTCTGACTTTCAGCCTGTCGTTACTGGGTTTGTGCACCTACTGGTGGAAGCATCGCCACGAACGCGGCTGGGTGCGGCACTTTGCGCTGTCGGCGCTCGGGCTGGCGGTGACGAGTACGGTGCTGGTGATCACGCTGATCGAGAAGTTCACGGAAGGCGGCTGGCTGACCGTGCTGGTGACGAGCGCTGTAGTGGCGTTGTGCTTTCTCATCAAACGCCATTACAGCGATACGCGCACGCAGCTTGCCAAAGAAGATGCGCTCTTTGCCGGCGAGCCGCCTGCGCTAACCGACGAAGCGGCCCTGCTCAAGCCCGATCCGGCGCAGCCTACGGCGATCCTGCTGGTGGGCAAGCATCGTGGCGCGAGCATGCATGCGCTGCTGTGGGTCAACCGGCTGTTTCCCGGCCACTTCAAGAGCATCATCTTTCTCGCGGTGGGGGAAGTGGACGCGAAGAGCTACGAGGGCGAAGAAAATCTGCAGCGCTTGCAGCAGACCATCAGCGCGTCGCTCGCCTATTACGTCGGGTTTTGCCGTCAGCATGGCATCGCCGCCGATTACCGCATGGCCTTCGGCACGCATCCGGTCATCGAGTTCATGAAGCTCGCCGACACGACCATGGACGAGTTTCCAAACAGCGTGTGCTTTGCCAGCAAGCTGATCTTCAAGCGCGTCAACTTTCTGACCGCGTGGCTGCATAACCAGACCCCCGTCGAAATCCAGACGCGCCTGCATCAGCAGGGCAGGCAGATGGTGCTGTTGCCGATGAACGTCGGCTGAGCGGCCTTCGCAGGTCGGTTAAGCTGTCTGCGGACTTCGCTGCCGTCAACGCGCAGACGTGGTACGTTGCTGGACGCGATTCATCCCGTGGATGTTGCCGGCATGCGCGGCCGTCCACCTTGAGCTGAAAACCCACCCTGAACCTTTCGCGCGCGGCGTATCCGACGTCGCCGCGCGCGAACGCCGGCCACCCGTTAGCATCGTCATGCGTGACGGGTCGTGTGCGGCGCATCCACAAGGAGACTCGTTGTGACTGCAACAAACAAAGTGGCGCTGGTAACCGGCGCGGGCAGCGGCATTGGCCTCGCGACGGCGCGCAGGCTGCTCGAACACGGCTATAGCGTGGTGCTGACCGGACGCCGCCAGGCGCCGCTCGATGCGCTCGCCGACGAGGCGCGGCAACGCGGCGCGGACGCGCTCGCGGTTGCGTGCGACGTGAGCGATGCGGCGGGCGTCGCTGCGCTGTTCGATGCGATCCGCCAGCGCTATGGCCGCCTCGATGTGCTGTTCAACAACGCAGGGCGCGGCGGACCGCCGGTGGAGATCGACGAACTCAGCGTCGAAGACTGGCGCGCCGTCGTCGACATCAATCTGACCGGTGTGTTTCTCTGCACCCGCGCAGCGTTCGGCCTGATGAAAACGCAGACCCCGCGCGGCGGACGCATCATCAACAACGGCTCGATCTCGGCGCATGCGCCGCGTCCAAACAGCATTGCCTACACGTCGACCAAGCACGCCATCACCGGGCTGACCAAATCCGTTTCGCTCGACGGTCGCAAGTACGACATCTGCTGCGGGCAGATCGACATCGGCAACGCGGCCACCGAGATGGCCGAGCGGATGGCGCGTGGCGTGCCGCAGGCAAACGGCGAGATCGCGATCGAGCCGTTGATGGATGTGGAACTGGTCGCCGATGCGGTGTTGCATATGGCGAATCTGCCGCTGTCCGCGAACGTGCAGTTCATGACCATCATGGCAAGCAAGATGCCGTTTGTCGGGCGCGGGTGAGGGCGGCGAAACTGCGTTGCCGCCGTTCCCGCCGCACGCCGCGTGTCGGATCAATTTATACTGACTGATCCCTGTCACCCGGATAGTGCCGTGCCTCAAGCTTCGCCGAAGGACGCACTGCGCGACCAGCCGCAGGACCACCCGCTCGACGATCCACCCCCGGTGCCGCCCGTGCGGCCCGGCCCCGACGATTGCTGTCATAGCGGATGCAGCCCCTGTGTCTTCGATCTGTACGATGACGCGCTCGATCGCTATCACGCGGCGCTCGCCGCGTGGCAAGCACGCCAGCCATCCCCGTCTAGCCCCGACCGTCCGCGCTCATGACCGACCTCCAGCCCGACACGCCCGCCCCACCCGACACGCCCGCGCTCGACGAACTGCATGACTTCGTGCGGCGGCACCCGCGTCTGTTCGTGCTGTCCGGCGCGGGCATCAGCACCGACTCCGGCATCCCCGGCTACCGCGACGAAAACGGCGAATGGAAGCGCTCGCCGCCGATCACCCTGCAGGAGTTTCTCGGCTCGCTGGCCTCGCGGCAGCGCTATTGGGCGCGTAGCATGATCGGCTGGCCGGTGGTGGCCGAGGCTCAGCCGAACGCCGCGCATCGCGCGCTGGCCCGACTCGAAGCCGCCGGGCATGTGCCGACGCTGGTCACGCAGAACGTCGACGGCCTGCATCAACGCGCGGGCAGCAGCGACGTGATCGAACTGCACGGCAGCATCGGCGCCGTGACCTGTCTGGATTGCGGCACACGGCATGCCCGCGCGACGATCCAGCAGACGCTCGAAGCCGACAACCCCGCGCTGCTCGACGTGGTCGCCGAGCCCGCCGCCGACGGCGACGCACACCTCGAATGGCACGATCTGGGCGGCTTTCGCATTCCGGCGTGTCCGAATTGCGGTGGACTGCTGAAACCGTCGGTGGTGTTCTTCGGCGAGAACGTGCCGCGGGTGACGGTCGACGACGCCACCCGCGCGCTCGAAGCCGCCGACGCGATGCTGGTGGTCGGCTCGTCGCTGATGGTCTATTCGGGCTATCGCTTCTGCGTGTGGGCGCAAAAGATGGGCAAGCCGATCGCCGCGATCAATCTCGGCCGCACGCGCGCCGACCCGCTGCTGGCGCTGAAGGTCGCCGCGCCGTGCGCCGGGACGCTGACGGTGCTGGCCGCGCGCCTGGCGCTGGATTGACGGCTCGCCAGATGGACCTCAGATCGCCGATAATGGAACGCGGCGAAACCTTCGATGCCGTCAGCCACGACCGTTCACCAGTCGAGAGACCGCGCACGAGCCCTTATCGAACATGACCCTATCCGATCCCACGCAGCGCCAGCATGCCCCCGCCGCCGAACGCAATCGCGAGCCGATCCTCGCCGTCCTGCGGCGCGTCTTGCCCGCCAGCGGCGTGGTGCTGGAAATCGCCAGCGGCACCGGCCAGCACGTGACGCATTTCGCGGCGGCGCTGCCCGGCCTCGTCTGGCAGCCGAGCGACCCCAATCCCGACGCACGCGCCTCGATCGCCGCGTGGACCGCTCATGCCGGCCTCGCCAATGTGCGCGCGCCGCTCGAACTGGACGTCGAGCGCCCGTCGTGGGGTATCGATTCGGCTGAGGCGCTGATCTGCATCAACATGATTCACATCTCGCCGTGGACGGCCACTCAGGCATTATTCGACGGCGCGAGCCGCCTGCTCGGCAGCGGCGGTGTACTGTATCTGTATGGGCCGTACCGCCGTCACGGCGCGCACACGGCGCCGAGCAACGAAGCGTTCGACCAGCAGTTGCGCAACCGCAATCCCGCCTGGGGCGTGCGCAATATGGAAGCCGTGGCGGCGCTCGGCGAGGCGCAAGGGTTTGCGTGCGGGGAGCCGGTCGAGATGCCGGCGAATAATTTCAGTCTGGTGCTCACGAAACGCTAGCGGGCGAAGCGGCTGCGAAGGAGATTCGAACGCAGGGGCCACAGCTAGCGAGCGGCAATCGGGCATTTCTTTTATGCTTTCATCCTCGACGTCCCGCCGACGGCAATTCCGGCGCGGCGTCACGACAATCTGGAATCTGGAGAATTCAAATGGGCAAACAGGCAATCGGCGTAGTGGGGCTAGCGGTCATGGGCCGCAATCTGGCACTCAACATCGAGAGCCGCGGCCATGCGGTGTCCGTGTTCAACCGCAGCCGCGAGAAAACCGATGAACTGATCGCAGAATTTCCTGACCGTAAGCTGGTGCCGACTTTCACGTTGGAAGAATTCGTCGAGTCGCTGGAAAAGCCGCGCCGCATCCTGATGATGGTCAAGGCCGGCGCCGGGACCGACGACACCATCAACCTGCTCAAACCGCTGCTGGACAAGGGCGACATCCTGATCGACGGCGGCAATACGCATTTCACCGACACGATTCGCCGCAACCAGGAACTGGCCAAGGCCGGCCTGCATTTCATCGGCACGGGCGTGTCGGGCGGCGAAGAGGGCGCGCTCAAAGGGCCGTCCATCATGCCGGGCGGCCAGCGCGACGCCTATGACCTCGTTGCACCAATCCTCACCGAAATCGCCGCCAAGGCGCCGGACGGCGAGCCGTGCGTCGCCTACATGGGGCCGGACGGTGCGGGCCACTTCGTGAAAATGGTGCACAACGGCATCGAATACGGCGACATGCAACTGATCGCCGAAAGCTACGCCGTGCTGAAGCAGGTGGTGGGCCTGTCGAACAAGGAACTGGGCGACGTCTACACCGAATGGAACAAGGGTGAACTCGACAGCTACCTGATCGAAATTACCTCGAAGATCTTCAGCAAGAAGGACGACGAGACGGGCAAGGACCTGGTCGACGTGATCCTCGACCGTGCCGCGCAAAAAGGCACCGGCAAGTGGACCAGCCAGAATGCGCTCGACCTCGGCGCGCCGCTGCCGCTGATTACCGAAGCCGTGTTTGCGCGCGTGCTGTCGTCGCTGAAGACGGAGCGTGTTGCGGCGTCCAAGGTCATCAAGGGACCGGAAACCAAAGCGTTCGACGGCGATCGCACCGCGTTTATCGAATCGGTGCGCCGCGCGCTCTACTTCAGCAAGGTGATCTCGTACGCGCAGGGCTTCGCGCAATTGCGGGCCGCGTCGCAAGAGTACAAATGGGATCTCGACTTCGGCACGATCGCGAAGATCTTCCGCGCAGGCTGTATCATCCGCGCCCGTTTCCTGCAGAAGATTACGGATGCCTATACGAAGGACAAGGCCATCGCCAACCTGTTGCTCGATCCGTACTTCAACGACATCGCGTCGAACTATCAGGCCGCCCTGCGCGACGTGGTGATCGCCGCGATCAAGGCCGGCGTGCCGGTGCCGGCGTTTGCCTCGGCGGTGGCGTATTTCGACGCTTACCGTTCCGAACGTCTGCCGGCCAACCTCGTGCAGGCGCAGCGCGACTTCTTCGGTGCGCACACCTTCGAGCGCGTCGACAAGCCGGGCAGCTTCCACGCCAACTGGTCCTGAACGCAGGACTTCGGTCCGCCAAACGTCGCAGCCCGGCCCGCCCCGTCATGGGGTGGGCCGGGCTGTTTGTTTTGGCGCCCTGGACGCAGTAAAGGATACCCGGGCGGCATCCCACTTGTCGGGTCGCGACGTCACGATTGCGTCAACGGCCGGGCAAATGCGGCACCCCTTCGTTGCTGGTCAGATTCAGTTGGTGAATCTGCCGGTGCGCCTTGTTCAATTGCGCCTGCGCCGCCACCCGCTGCGCTTCCAGTTGCGCGACCTCCTTGCGCACCTGATGCTGCCGTCCCGTCACCACCTGTTCCTGCGCGGCGTTGCGCTGCAGGTCGCAGCGCAAGCGTTCCGCCTGGGCTTCCGATTGCGCGATCATCCGCGCGAGCTGTTCGTTCTGGGCTGCCAGTTGCGCGCGGCGGGTTTCGCCTTCGGACAGGCGGGTGGCCTGTTCTTCGAAGTGGTGGAAAGCGGCCTCCGCGGCGTCCAGGTCTGCGGCTTTGAGCGCTCGCCATAGCGCGCTTTCCTGGTAGAGGGCCACGTAGTAGGTCAGTTCGCGGGCATGGAACAACAGGCTCACCGAGTAGTCGAAACTTCGGAAGACCCGGAACGGAATCAGCGCTTCTTCCTCGGCGAGCCACTCCACTTCAGCGGTATCGGCCATCTGCACGGGCCGGCCGCTCACCTGCGAGGGCACGACCGGCACGGGCCGCAAGGTGGTCACGGGCCGCGCGGTCTCGGCCGCCTCGGCGGAGGCGGGCGCCGGCGCGGCTGCGATGGACGTGGCCGCGTCGTCGTGCGCGTCGTGTGCGCCGCGTGACGACGCGGCGCTGTCGTGGGCCACCTGGACGAGGTGGGAGGGGCCAGTGGCAAGCAATGCACTGCGTCGGTTCAGGAGACTTTTCACGGCAGTTCCTCAGAGTGACCCGCCCGACACCGCGAGGCAGCGCCGACGTGGAACATGCCGGGGCCGCAAGGCAGTGCGTGCGGTGAACGAAAGCGGAGGGGCGCAGGGGCAGAAGCCGCCGGCCCGCAGCAGTGCGAATCAGTCCAACTCAGTGCAACGTGCGATGCCGGCGCGCGATATCGTCGAACAGCTCGCTGCTGGGCTCGAGTGCGAGCAGCCACGATTCGTCGTAGCCGCTCAGGTTGTCGAGCGCCTCGCGCAGCCGCTCGAGCGCGACGGCGGGAAGCTCGACGCTTGCCTCGACACCGCTCGAGAGCCGGGCAATGCTGGCTAGCTGGACCAGGGCGTCGGCCGCCTCGGCCACGTCTGCCGCGAACACGAGGTGAGTATTGAGCAGCTCGACCAGACCAGGGGATGCCGCGACATCTTCGATGTTTAACTGCACGGCCAGAAACGTGGCTTTGTTCATCCCCGAGCTCCTCACGGACAGGACATGGCGGCGAGCGGTTCGCCTGCTGTGCGTTGCGTCAGCAAGACCCAGTATAGGCGAGGCGGGGAGGGATTCAATGCTCACACGAATTGCGGCCGCGCGCGGCGGGGCTCCGCCGGGCGCGGCCCGCAAACGGCGCACCCTATAATGGCGCGAGCGGATTCGACGGCGCAGGTTGCGCCGCTGCGCTGCACAAGCCGGTCCGGCGTGGGTCTGCCGCCGCTTCTGTGCAGCGCACCATGACCTTGTCGATCAGGTCGATTCATTTGGCATACCCGGACATCATGAAGATTATCCGTAGCAAGACATTTACGGCGCAGCGTCCCTGGGGCGCGCTCGATATCGCCAACATGCGGGGCATCACTACGCGGCTGCACTGGACGGATCAGCCGTACAAGTGGCACGTCAACGACGGCGAGGAAGTGTTTGCGGTGCTCGACGGCCGGGTGGAGATGCGCTACCGCGAAGCGGGCGAGGAACGCTCCGTGCTGCTGGAGACGGGCGATGTCTTCTTTGCTTCGGTCGGGACCGAGCATGTTGCGCATCCGCAGGGCGAAGCGCGCATCCTCGTGGTCGAGTCCGAGGGTAGTGTTTGAGCGTGGCGGACGGGATTGTTTCGGAGCGCCAGGCAAAGTGCGGACCCAGGCGCCGGGCGAATGACCCGCCGGGGCGCGGACGCTTGAAGATTGATTGACTCACGTGCCGAGGATTATCAGATGACAGAAAAGTCGCAACGTGCAGCTTCGCAGGTTCTGATTGCTGTTTCGGTCGTGGCCGCGCTCAGCGGTTGCACGATGACGCCGTGGGGCGAGAACTCATCCTCGTACAACGGTACCTCCGGGAGTTATCAGACCGGCAACGTGCCTACCGGGCAGGTGGCCGCGGGCTATTACCGCGTCAACCCCGGCGACACGCTGCCGGGCATCGCGGCCGCCTACGGCCAGCATCCCCAGGATCTGGCGCGCTGGAACGGTCTGCTGCCCAACGCGAGCGTGACGGTCGGCCAGGTGCTGCGGGTGGCGCCGCCGCCGGCCGGCGTGAGCCCGCCTGCTCCGGCAGGCGGCTCGGTCGCGCAGCAGGGCGCCTTGCTGTGGCCGCTGCGTGGACCGGTCCTCAAGCCCTTCATGCCGGGTAGCAGCAAGGGCATCGTGATCGGCGGCAGGATCGGCGATCCGGTCAAGGCCGCGGCCGCGGGACGTGTCGTGTACGCGGGCACCGGTATCGAGGCCTATGGGCCGTTGATCATCATCAAGCACAGCGATTCGCTGATTACGGCGTATGGCCAGAACAGCACCTTGCTGGTCAAGGAGGGCGACGCCGTCACCCAGGGGCAGGTCATCGGCGAGGTGGGCGCGGACAGCCGGGGCGTCGGCTCGATCCAGTTCGAGGTGCGTCAGGACGGCCATCCTGTCGATCCGCTGACGTGGCTGCCCAGAACGGGCGGCTAAGTGTGACGCTGTGACGGGACGGGTGTCGGGACGCGCGCTTTTTTCGCCTGGTTTGCAGCGCGGTCGTAATTGAATACACTCGTTGGTTCACGCGCCGCCACCCCACGCCGGGAGCGCGCGAAAGCGACCCCGGCCCAGGCGCTCTCACACACAGGAATGTCAGATGATCGATTTGCGCAGCGATACCGTCACCCGTCCGAGTCAGGCCATGCTGGCGGCCATGACCTCCGCCGAAGTTGGGGATGACGTCTGGGGCGACGACCCGACCGTGTTGCGCCTGCAAGCCACCGTCGCCGAGC
>Ga0302228_10000060_pt1 | contig 95258 bp, 71 predicted proteins | sample II_Palsa_N1_2_FD_193519 | JGI IMG/M metagenome (GOLD analysis project Ga0302228, IMG submission 193519) | Peat permafrost microbial communities from Stordalen Mire near Abisko, Sweden - II_Palsa_N1_2 | ecosystem: Environmental > Terrestrial > Soil > Palsa > Peat permafrost | place: Sweden... | reverse complement strand
TGGACTTTCGGGAAGCAAGCATCATAAGTCGGGAAACATCAGTATCCCGTCGGCGCCTTGACCTACGAATGGCGTAAAAACGGGGCGGGTCCTGCTTGACTGGGGGGTGGCTACCCGGCGGTATCGTAAAACGCGTGTTTTGCCCACCATGGGGAAACAATGACGATTCGAACCTTTACCAGCCGCGACTTCAACCCGTTTGTGAGTGAGGCAAAGCGGGCTGCAAACGAAGGGCCGGTGCTGATCACCGATCGGGGTGAGCCGGCCTATGCGTTGCTGAATATCCGTGACTACCAAAAATTGCAAGGCAATCAGCTTTCGCTTGCAGATGCCTTGGCGCAGCCGGGAGACGAGGCGGATTTCGAATTTGAGCCGCCACGATTCGACATTACTTTTAAACCAGCGGACTTTTCCTGATGTTCCTGCTTGATACGAATGTGGTGTCTGAATTGCGCAGACCGGGCAAGGCCGATCCTAAAGCGCTCGCGTGGGCGCAAAGCGTACCGATGATTCAGCAGTATGTTTCGGCAATCAACATTCTCGAGTTGGAGCAGGGGGTGCTTGCGCGAGAACGCAGCGATCCGGTCCAAGGGGCGATTCTGCGCACCTGGCTTGACGACACAGTGCGGGTTCAGCTTGCTGGCCGCATTGTGTCCGTGGATGAGCCGGTAGCGCTTTTGTGCGCTTATCTCCACATACCCAATCAGAAGTCCTGCCGGGATGCATTGATTGGCGCTTGCGCCATGGTTCATGGGATGACGCTTGTTACCCGCAACCCCAAGGATTTCAATCAAATGGGCGACGTAAGCGGCAAGGCGATCAAGCTGCTTAACCCTTGGGATTAGGTCGCACATGATTTAAAATCATCGCATGATCTCGTCCGCGCCGTTCTGGTGTGGGTCTGCTTCCTGAAGGTGTCAACCAGCCCCTCTTTTGAGCGGGTTTCAACACCCACTTCCCCTTGGATTCCGCTGTGCACAACTGCACCAGTCGGCGCTGCAAATGGCGTCGGCAATCTGTCCTATTTCCGCACAGATTGAAGCCCAGTAAGGCGGCGTAATCGATACTCGCGTTTTGGGAAAAACGGGGCCGCGATAGATCTTGGTGCCGGCCTTCCATCATGCCTGGGAGATCCAGGCCAAGGCTGGCGCTCCCTTTCGGCGGGCCTTTCCCTCAATGTGCTGAAATCGATTTGCCCATCACAATCGACTCTTAGGAATGGAAAACAAGATGCAATTCAAGACGCAACTGCGTAAGCAGTACGAACAAGGTTTGACGCTGATCGAAGCGTCGATGGTGCTGGCGTTGTCGGCGGTGGTGGTGGCGGGTGTGATGCTGTATTACCAGTCGGCGTCGGAGAACAATAAGTTCATGGCTGCAGAGAGTGAGTTGGCGTCACTTCAGACGATTGTGCAGTCGGTTTATGGTAACCGGATGGACTACAGCGGCTTGACCACCGATGTGGCAAAAGGCAACAGTGCGATTCCGCCAAATTTACGGAATGCGTCGGGTGAACCGGTTACTCCTTGGGGCGCAAATTCGTTAATCGCGGTAGAAAATTGTGGGACTCACGATGGTGCCCTTCAGTTTACTTGCCCCCCCACCCCTACCGCCACTTTGCCCGCTAATACGCCAACTTATCAAATTGTGTATCGAGGAATACCTATAACCCAATGTGTTCCGCTGGCAGTGCAGAATATCGGCGGTTTGGTCGCGGTAGAAGCAGGGGGTGAAACGCAAGCAGCATGGTCAGCCCCTTTGACGCTGGTGAATGGGCAAATCAGTGTAAAGGCGGCGACGGATATGTGCAATGCAGCCCTTGCGAATGGCGATACCGAATTTGATATCGCGTGGCAGCTTAGGTAAATGCCCGTGAGTGAAGCCGGGCCGGAGTTGCCTGCTGCACGCAACTCCGGTGTTCAGGTCTGCAACCAACACGGGCGGCCCCTCCCAAACCCAATATCCATGGGGCTCTCCACCAAAATCCCCGAATCACCCGCAGCTAAATCTAGGCTAGGGCGCGCGCTTAAGCGATAATGCTGGAATTATGGCGCGTACGGCCCTGAAATTTCGGGCCGTCCGACCTGTGTTTTCAAGGCGTGGTGCCGGGCGGAAGGCCGGCACCGGGACTTACAAGGAGCGAAGATGAGCTGGTTGGATAAACTGCTGCCGCCGAAGATCAAACAAACCGACCCGGCGAGCCGCAAGAGCATCCCCGAGGGCCTGTGGATCAAGTGCCCGTCGTGTGAAGCCGTGCTGTATCGCAACGACGTCGAAGCCAATCTGCACGTTTGCCCGAAATGCGATCACCACATGCGCATCGGCGCGCGGGCGCGGCTTGATGCGCTGCTCGACCCGGAAGGCCGTTATGAAATCGGCCAGGAAATCGTGCCGGTCGACGCGCTCAAATTCAAAGACAGCCGCAAATACACCGAACGCGTCAAAGAAGCCATGGACGACACCGGCGAGACCGATGCGATGGTGGTGATGGGCGGCGCGATCCACACCCTGCCGGTGGTTGCCGCCTGCTTCGAGTTTTCGTTTATGGGCGGCTCGATGGGTTCGGTGGTGGGCGAGCGTTTTGTGCGCGGCGCGCAAAATGCGCTGGAGCAGCAAGTGCCGTTTATCTGCGTCACCGCTTCGGGCGGCGCGCGGATGCAGGAAAGCCTGTTGTCGTTGATGCAAATGGCAAAAACCACGGCAATGCTGACCAAATTGTCGGATGCCAAGCTGCCGTTTATTTCGGTGTTGACCGACCCGACCATGGGCGGCGTATCGGCCTCGTTTGCCTTTTTGGGCGACGTGGTGATTGCCGAACCCAAAGCCTTGATCGGTTTTGCCGGTCCGCGGGTGATCGAGCAGACCGTGCGCGAGAAATTGCCGGAAGGTTTCCAGCGTTCGGAATTCCTGATACAGAAGGGCGCAATCGACATGATTGTCGACCGCCGCAAGATGCGCGAGGAAATCGCACGCCTGATCGCGCTGTTGTCGCGTCAGCCGGCCGACGCCGTCGCTTGAGTTTTACCCTCTGAACAAAGCGCGGCACCCGCAACGGGCCGCGCTTTCTTTTTTTTGATTTTGACGACTCGTGACGACATTTGAAAAGCTGGACGATTGGCTGCATCACCTCGAAACCGCGCATCCGGTCGGCATCGATATGGGGCTCACCCGGATCGGGCAGGTCAAACAGGCGCTGGGCCTGAAGTTCGAGTGCCCGGTGATCACGGTGGGCGGCACCAATGGCAAAGGTTCGACCTGCGCCATTATGGAAACCATCTTGCTGCGCGGCGGATATCGCGTCGGCTGCCATACTTCGCCGCATTTGCTGTCGTTTAACGAGCGGGCGCGGGTGAACGGCGAAAATGCCGGCGACGCGGAATTGTTAATCCATTTTGCGGCGGTGGAGGCGGCGCGCTGCAGCTTTGCCGAGCCGGTTTCGCTGACCTATTTCGAGTTCACCACGCTGGCGATCATGCATTTGTTCGCCTCATTGCCGCTGGATGCGGTGATTCTCGAAGTCGGCCTGGGCGGACGGCTGGATGCGGTGAATGTGCTGGATACGGATTGCGCGGTGATTACCAGCGTGGACATCGACCATGTCGAGTACCTCGGCGACACCCGCGAAAAAATCGGCCTGGAAAAGGCCGGCATCTTCCGCCCCGGCAAACCGGCCATCGTCGGCGACCCGATGCCGCCCCAATCGCTGGTGCAGCATGCCGAGGCGATCGGCGCGGATCTCTGGCTGGTCGGCCGCGATTTTAAATACGTGGCGCAAAAAGACAATGAACGCCAGCAATGGAGTTATGCCGGACGCGAGATGCGCCGTTCGGCCCTGGCCTACCCGGCATTGCGCGGCGCCAATCAATTGCTGAATACCGCGGCGGCGCTGGCGGCGCTGGAGTCCTTGCGCGACCGTTTGCCGGTCAGCGCGCAGGATATCCGTCTGGGCCTGGCCAACGTCGAGCTGGCCGGCCGGTTTCAGGTGCTGCCGGGCAAACCCGCGGTGATCCTCGACGTGGGGCACAACCCTCATGCGGCGGCGGTGCTGGAGCAAAATCTCGGCAATATGGGGTATTTTCCTTATACCTACGCGGTGTTCGGTTCGATGCGGGACAAGGACATCGCAGGCGTGGTGGCGCGCCTGAAGGGCCAGATCGATCATTGGTATCTGACGGCGTTGCCGCTGCCGCGGGCGGCCAGCACGCAAGTCCTGGCCGAGGCATTAAGCGCGGCTGGGGTAGAGCTTCGTGCCGAGGGCGGGGCGGCTGCCGACGGCAGCGGCACGGTGCGTTATTTCGAGAATCCTGAATCGGCTTACGCGGAAGCGTTAAAGCAAGCGTCCGAAAATGATAGAATCGTGGTCTTCGGATCTTTTTACACCGTATCGGGTGTAATGGCATACCGGAAATTGCAGCAGCATTAAATCGCGGGCCTTTGACATCTTGCACCTCGCGGCCGATGGTTTTCCCCATCGTTACGGCGCGGAAATAGAGAGCCAAGCAGGTAGCCAAGCAGGTAGCCAAGCAGGGCGCCAAGGCCGGCGACGAATACAGATCAAGCATGTAGTCGATGAATGTAGGCGACTTAACTGAACCAGTGTTGAATTCGGATGTAAAGCGAGTGTGTTGCCTATTGGGTTATTGGGGTTATTGGCTTATTCGCTGAACAGACTGGAACCAAGCACAATTTAAAAGCCGCTCAGGGCCATTTATGGGACTGTTTTCCTTCGGCAACAAGGACGCGGCGCCTGCCCGTCGCAGCAGAACGTCGGCCGGTGCCGAACGTCATGGCGAAACACGCACTGCGCGTGCCTCACGTGCATCGGGCGGCGGCCGCTCGGGGCAGGAGTCGCTGCTCGACCCTACCTTGCCCGAAAAGCAACGCGCACGGCGCCGCCTGGTCGGTGCGATTGCGCTGGTATTGGCCGCCGTGGTGGTGTTGCCGATGGTGCTCGATTCCCATCCCAAGCCCGCTTCCGACGATATCGCAGTCAATATTCCGCGGGTCGCAAAAACGCCTGCGGCACCGAGTGCCATGAATGCGCCGGCTCCCGATGTGACGGGTGCCGACCTCAGCCCGTCGGATAATCCTCCTCCGACGCCTATGTCGAGCAGCGCCGACACCGCGGCGGCGGAACACAATGCATCGCTCTATCGCGGCAATGTTGCGAGCCAGGTCGACGGTCTCACGGCATCGGCGGCCCTTGCCGCAGCAGTCAAGCGCGGCAACGCTGCAAACCCGCCCGGCGCGCAGACGAATACCCAGAACCAGGCCAAGCCACCTCAGCAGATGGCTACGGCCAGTCACAATGCGGCCGACGTCTCCGGCAATCCATCCAATAGCCCCGCCGTAGTGCATCCGCCAGCCACCGTCCCAAGCTCCGCGGCCAGCCGCTTTGTGGTGTCGGTCGGGTCTTTTGCTTCAGATGCCTCGGCGCACGCCTGGTTGAATAAATTGAAAGCTGCCGGGGTACCGGCCTATCTCGAAACCAAACGCTCGGCCGACGGCACGCAGCGCACCTTGCTGCGCGCCGGCCCGTTCAGCGATCGGGCCAATGCGGAAGCCGCGGTCAAGAAAGTGCGTGAGGCGGGCTTGTCGGCGCAGTCTTCGACCCAATCTTCGGGGCAGGGTCCGGCTTCCGGTTCCGCTCAATAGGTGGCGCGGCTGTGATGCTGACTGCTTTCGATTACGGCGCCTTGGCGATAGTCCTGTTGTCGGCGCTGCAAGGCATGTGGCGCGGCTTGCTGGCGGAATTGTTTGCCTTGATCGGCTGGATTGCCGCGTTTTTGGTGGCCGCGCACTATGCTTCCAGGCTCGCGCTGTTTCTGCCGGCTAATTTACCGGGCGGTGAGTTGACCCGGCTCGGGTTGGCGTTTGTGGCGATCGTCATCCTGGTGCTGGTCGTGTCGGGGGTATTGGGCGCGTTGCTGGGTAAACTGACTGAGTTGATCGGGTTGCGCTCGGTGGATAGCTCGCTGGGTACGCTGTTCGGCTTGATTCGCGGGGTCGTGCTGGTATTGGTGGTGGTCGCGCTGGCCGGTTTTACTACCTTGCCGGAACAAAATTTTTGGCGCAATGCGCAACTGCTGCCCTATGCGGAATGGGGCGTGGGCTTTGCCAAGCAATTTCTGCCGGCTGGATTGGCGGCTTATGTTCATGTCGGCGAGGGGACAGACCCGTTGCAGGCCAAGCCCCAATCCAAGCCGGAGCTTGCGCCCGACAACCGGCAGGAGGCGCCGCGAGCGCCGGCAAAACCTCACGGCAACAGTGCCGAAGGCAACATTACTCATATTTAGATATCATGCAGGGCACTAAGGTAGTCATAGCACCGCTTGAGGCGGTCGGCCTTATCCGAATTATCCGAATTCTGGGCTTTTTGAAGGACATGCCATGTGCGGCATCGTAGGCGTAGTATCCAAAACTCCCGTCAACCAAGTGATCTATGACAGCTTGCTGCTTTTGCAGCATCGCGGTCAGGATGCTGCAGGGATTGCGACGGCGAACGGTAACAATTTCCACATGTACAAAGCCAACGGCATGGTGCGCGACGTGTTTCGCACGCGCAATATGCGAGGTTTGCTGGGTACCAGCGGGATTGGTCAAGTGCGCTATCCAACGGCGGGTTCCGCGTCGAGCGAGGAAGAAGCGCAGCCGTTTTATGTGAATGCGCCTTATGGGATTATCCTGGTCCATAACGGCAACATCACCAATACGCTGCAACTGAAAGAAGAGATGTTCCGCATCGACCGCCGGCACATCAACACCAATTCCGATACCGAGGTCCTGCTCAACGTGCTCGCGCACGAGTTGCAGATGACCAACCCCGGTTATTCGCTCGACCCAGACACGCTGTTTACCGCGGTCGGCGGAGTACATCGCCGGACCCAGGGTTCCTACGCCGTGGTGGCGCTGGTGGCCGGTTTCGGTCTGCTGGCCTTCCGCGACCCGTTCGGCATCCGTCCGCTGTGTATCGGCAAGCAGGAAACCGCCGCCGGCACCGAATGGATGGTGGCTTCGGAGTCGGTTGCCATCGAAGGCATCGGTTTTGAATTTGTGCGTGACGTGTTGCCCGGCGAAGCGATTTTCATCGATCAGGAAGGCAACTTCCACAGCCGCCAATGCGCGACCAATCCCAGCCTGAATCCGTGTATTTTCGAATACGTCTACCTGGCTCGTCCGGACTCTTGCCTGGACGGCGTGCCGGTGTATAACGCCCGGCTGCGCATGGGCGATTACCTGGCCGAAAAAATCAAGCGCGTCATGCCTTTCGGCGATATCGATGTGGTGATGCCGATCCCCGACTCCAGCCGGCCGGCCGCGATGCAGGTGGCGAGCAAGCTGGGTGTCGATTATCGCGAAGGGTTCTTCAAGAATCGTTACGTCGGCCGTACTTTTATCATGCCGGGCCAAGCGGTGCGCAAGAAGTCGGTGCGGCAAAAACTGAATGCCATGGGCATTGAATTCAAGGGCCGCAACGTGCTGATCGTCGACGATTCCATCGTGCGCGGCACCACCAGCCACGAAATCGTGCTGATGGCGCGCAATGCCGGCGCCAACAAGGTGATTTTTGCCTCTGCGGCGCCTCCGGTACGGTTCCCCAACGTTTATGGCATCGATATGCCGACCCGTGGCGAACTGGTGGCCTATAACCGCGATGACGAACAAATTGCCCGCATGATCGGTGCCGATAAACTGGTGTATCAGGATGTCGAGGACATGAAGCAGGCGATGCGCGACATGAACCCGAAGCTGAACAACTTCGAAGCGTCATGTTTCGACGGCAATTACATTACCGGCAATATCACCGCCGAATACCTGGATCGCATCGAGCGCGCCCGGATGATGCCGGAAGCTTTGTCCGACCGCGATGCAGGCGGCGGCGCCGACCGCGATGCCGGACGCTCGCAATTGCATTTGCAATTATCGGGTGACTGACCCTGGCCTGCGGCTTGAGTGCCGCGCCTGAGGTCCCGCTGGCTCGCTGGCCCGCTTTGCCTACGTGAAGCGGGCCATATGATTTGCGGGCGGCAGCTTTGTGTTTCCAGCTTGATCTGCCATGATCATGACAATCGATACGACACCTACACCAACACGCCACATCATCCGGATGAAATAGCGATGGATAGTTCTGCACACGACGATTTCAAATTTGACACCCTGGCGCTGCGGGCCGGCACGCTGCGCTCGGAATTCAACGAGCACTCGGAAGCGCTGTTCCTCACCTCCAGCTTCTGCTTCAGCAGCGCGGCGGAAGCCGCGGAGCGCTTTGCCAATGCCGAAGAAGGTTATACCTATTCGCGCGTGACCAATCCGACCGTCACCATGTTCCAGAATCGCCTGGCCGCGCTGGAAGGCGGCGAGGCATGCATCGCGACGGCTTCGGGCATGAGCGCGATCCTGTCGGTGGTGATGTGCGCCTTGCAAGCGGGCGACCACCTGGTCAGTTCGCAAAGCATCTTCGGTTCGACCATGCAACTTTTTAGCGCCATTCTGCCCAAATTCGGCATTACGGCGACCTTTGTGAAAGCGGGCGATCTTGAGGCGTGGCGCAACGCAATTCAACCGAATACCAAGATGTTTTTCCTCGAGACGCCGTCGAATCCGCTGACGGAAGTGGCCGATATCGAAGCCATCGGCCGGATCGCGAAATCGGTGCAAGCGCTGTTTGTGGTCGACAACTGCTTTTGTACCCCGGTGTTGCAGCAGCCATTAAAACTCGGCGCGGACGTGGTGGTGCATTCCGCCACCAAACACCTTGACGGGCAAGGGCGGGTGATGGGCGGCGCGCTGGTCGGCTCACGCCAGTTTGTGATGGAAAAGGTGTTTCCGTTTGTGCGTACCACCGGACCCACGCTGTCCGCCTTCAATGCCTGGATTTTGTTAAAGGGCATGGAAACGCTGGGCATCCGCATCGAGCGGCAATCGTCCAATGCGTTGCAACTGGCACGTCGGCTGGAAACCCATCCGGCGGTGAAGCAGGTGTTTTATCCCGGACTGGAATCGCATCCGCAATACGCGATCGCGCAGCGTCAGCAAAAGGCGGGCGGCGCGGTGTTATCGTTCGAACTGAAGGGTGCGACGCCGCAGGAGCAGCGCGCCAACGCCTGGCGTGTGATCGACCAGACCCAAGTCTGTTCGATTACCGCCAATCTGGGCGATACGCGCACCACCATTACCCATCCGGCCAGTACCACGCACGGCCGTATCAGCGCCGAGGCACGGGCTGCGGCCGGTATCAGCGAAGGATTGATTCGTTTGGCGGTGGGACTGGAAGACGCCGGCGATTTGCATACCGACCTGTTGCGTGGCTTGGATGCGGCGAGTTAGGGCAACGCGTTGAGACCGCGAGCGGGTTTGGGCTTGGCGTCGCTTGCCGCAAGCTAAAACCTGTCCGGCATAACGGACGTAAGGCATGTAACGAAAGGCATTGCATGTGCTGAACCTCATGCTGATGTCATGCCTGGGGCATGACATCAGCCGATAACAACTCAAGCACAGTTGAAGCTGATAATTACACGGCTAGCAATTCGACTTCAAATACCAGCGTGGCATTCGGCGGAATCACCCCGCCTGCGCCGCGCACGCCATAGCCCAGTGCCGGCGGAATCGTCAGCTTGCGCACGCCGCCGACCTTCATCCCTTGCACGCCTTCGTCCCAGCCGCGGATTACCATGCCGGCGCCCAGCGAAAACTCGAAAGGTTCGTCACGATCCTTGCTCGAATCGAACTTCTGACCGTCGGTCAGCCAACCGGTGTAATGCACGCTGACGCGCGCACCGGCAACGGCTTGCTCGCCCGTGCCTTCGGTCAGTTCTTCATATTTCAAGCCGGATTCGGTGGTAGTGGTGGTCATCGCAGATCTCATTCAAATGATAAAAACGTAATGCTACCGCAAACTGGCCGTGCAGCGCCTGATCCTTGGTCGATCCGTCGCCGATTCAGGGGCCAACTTAGGGGCCAATTCAGGGACCCAGCAAGCTGGCCGCAATATTGATCGACAGGGCCAGAATGCTGGCGTTGAAGAAAAATGATAGCAACGACTGCGCCAGCACCGCACGCCGCATGGGCGACGAGGCGATGCCGATATCCGCCGTTTGCGAGGCGACGGCGATGGTAAACGAAAAATACATGAAGTCCCAATAATCGGGTTCGACCGTGCTGTCCGGGAATTGCAGGGTTCGCACCTCCGGTGAGCCGTAATACAGGCGCGCATAATGCAGCGTGAAGATGGATGGGATCAGGCACCAGGAGCCGATCACGGTGGAGCCGGTAAAGACAAAATGCAGCACACTGGAACCCAGGCCGAGGTTTTTGGCGGTGGCCAGCTCCAGCACGATGGCGGCAATGCTGACAATGGCCGCGACACACACCGAGGTCAGGATAATCACTGCATTTTCGTCTTCGCGCGCGGCGATTTCCCGCACGTGCGCGGGGCTGGCGCGGGCCATCATGAACCAGATCAGCAGCAGATATAACCAGACCGCGACATTCCAGCCGAGCAGGACTTTGATCAGTACAGGCCCATGTAGCGGTGTAATCGCGGCAACTACGGCGCCGATGAGTATCGCGACAATCATGCGCGGTCGATCCAGCATTAACGATTTGAACAAGGGCATAGGCGGTCCAGGCTGGATAGGGTTTGGCGACGAAAGGCCAAGCGTAGCAGACTATCCGCCTGTGCTGCTGGCCGGACTGTCTGGCGCCGTCGCGGCGCGCGGCCAAGGCGGTGGATGACAGGACCGCGGCCAAGGCCTAGGCAGGTTTTTGATTGCGCGGGTGGGGTTCAGCCGGACTCAAGGGGCCGGGTGGTTTTCCGCCGGTAAATGATACAAGCCGGCTTTATGATGTTTGGCCGCGCGTTTGGCGAGCGCCGCCGCCGAGGCCACATCTTCGGCGCGTTGATAGACGCCGGGTTCGATGCTGACCGCGCCTATGGTCAGTGTCGTGAGCGGGAAAAAAGAGGGGTTGCCGTGCCGGTCTTCGGCCTCGATGCCGCCGCGCTCCAGCGCTTCGGCGTCGAATTTTGTCAGGGCCTGCTGGTTAAAAACCTGCACGATCTGGCGGCAACGCAAGTCCCAATCATCGCTTTGAAACAACACCACAAAATCGTCGCCGCCGACGTGTCCGACAAAATCGCGGCGCGGATCGCAGTGGCTGGAAATCACCCCGGCCACCAGCCGTATCATTTCGTCGCCGCGCCAATAACCATATTGGTCGTTATACGGCTTGAAATGATTCAAATCGCAATAGCAGGCGGTAAAGGTACTGCCGGCGGCCAATAACCGGTCGATATGTTCGCTGATCGGCAAATTGCCCGGCAAGAAGGTCAGCGGATTGGCGTGACGCGCGGCTTCAATGCGTACTTCAGTGACCGCACGCACCAATTGTTCGCCGGTACCCAGACCCAGATAACGGCCGCCGTCGGTAATAATAAAACCGTCGGACAAATAGCGCTGGTTATCCGAGGTGAGAATGGCGGTCAGTTGTTCTATGCCCTGATGTTTGTCGATCATGATCGGACTGGCGTCCATAAACACCGTGCAGGGTCTGCGGCCGAACAATTCCTTGTGATAGGGATGCGCATAACGATCCATAAAATCGCGCCGATTGATCAGCCCGAGCGGGATCCCTTCGGCGTCGACCACGGCCATCGCGTGCAGCGCAGGATGCGCCTGGAAAATCTCCACCAGTTGATCGTTGCGCGATTGCGGCTGGGCCGAAGGCGCGGTGATCATCAGGCGTTCAGCGGAAAAGCGGCCGCGTGTCATCTGGCGCAGGGCCGGATAAACCGCCACTTGCTGATTCTTGAGGATGCGCGCGGTCTCTTGATTCAATGCCGGGCTCAGCTCCGCCGCCGGCCGGCCCAGGAAATAGCCCTGGGCATAATCGATCCCCAGGTCGCGAATCACTTCGAGTTCTTCCGCGGTTTCTATGCCTTCCGCCACCAGGCGGGTGTCGAACACATCGGAGATGTGCATCAAGGCCTTGAAGGTCTGCAACTTATGCGCGTGGCTATCGATATCTTTGGTGAAATAACGATCGATCTTGACGATCTCGGGGCGGATCTCCGACCAAAGCCGCAAGCTGGAGCGGCCGTCGCCGAAATCATCGAGCGCAAATTCGACGCCCTGATGGCGCAGAATATCGACCGCCCGGCACAGGTCGGTCAGATGGGTAATGCGTTCGTGCTCGGTGAGTTCGATCACGACGGAGGACAGCGGCAGCCCGGTTTCGCTCAGCACTTCGGAAAAATGCTCGTCCCCGACGCGCAGGAAATAATGCACCAGCACCGATGCCGATAAATTGACAAACAACTTGCCATGCCCGCGCAGTTCGGTGAACTGATTGATGCCGAGCGTGGCCGCCTTCACTTCAAGCTCAATCCGCTGCTGATCGGTCTGGACTGCCGAGAACAGCGTGTCCGCCGTATGCAAGGGTGTTCCGACCGGCCCGCGTATCAGGCTTTCGTAGCCGTAAATACTATGTTCGGTCAAATTGATGACGGGCTGGAAAACCGGATGGAGCATGCCGTTGTCGAGGATGTTTTGCAGTGACAAAGCAGGCTGTAGCGTGAGTGACGGCACGGATTCTCGATTCGGCTAAAGTTCGTAATGAAGGTTGGCGGCGATTCGCGAGCGGCATAGCCGGGACGCTCATGGCGGCGCGTCCAAGCCGGCATGGCCCCGCCATCAATCTCCGCTTTAGCTTATAGCATCAACTTGTGAAGTCTATGTGACAGGCGCGGCTTAAGCGCACATTGCCACGGATTGAAGCATTGCCGAACCGCTGCCGCTGCTGCCCCTGCCCCGCGTTTGCCCGCGGCTAGCTTGCGCTCAAACTGTTGCGCAAGCCGGATTATGCCGGGCTGTCCGGTGCCGGAAAATAGCTGGGTAAGGTGGCTAAGGCCAGTTGCCGCGGGGCCGTTTGATCCGGCGCGTGAACGCGCAGCGCCTCGCGAGCGCTGGCTTTTTGCGGCCGGTTGGCTTTCCAGCGGGCGCGGATAAACGGCCGTTCATGGCCTGACAGTGTCAGGGCAACTTCGGTAATCCAGTGTTGAGTCGGTACGCGATAGCCATGCAGGCCGAAGGCCAAAATCAATAAGCTGAATGGCGTCAGCCAGGCGGCTGTGCGCGCCGGCTCGCGCTTGTGGATCAGCGCGATAAACAACACCGACACGCCGGCGCCCAAGGCGCAGCCGGTGACCATTTCCGATACCGAGTGCGCTTGCAATGCCAGCCGCGACAGGCCGACCAGAAAACCGACCGACAGGCCGCACATGACCCCGGCGATGCGTGAGGCATGCCGGGTCGTGAGCAAGGCAAGGTAGAGCATGACCGGGATCACCGCGGTCGACAGCATGGTGTGGCCGCTGATGCCGGTGAAATCGATGGACAGGATGCCGAAACCCCAGCCGAGGAAGGCGACTTTGGTACTGGCGACCAGCAAGCAAGCGCCGCCGATCAGGGTCAGCCACAGGGCGGCGACGCGCCAGCTATAGGCGTACACCAGCCAGCCGGCGATGGCTGCAACGATGGGCAGCATCACGGCCGCACCGCCAAATCCGGAAAGAAAAGCCCAGTCGTGGGGCGTTAGTGGCAACATCGGGCTACATCGGCGCTGGGTGGCGCTGGTTGGTGCTGGTTTTAGCAGAGAAGGAAAATCTGCTGTGGAATGGCGCAAGCTGTCAGGTATGTGGGCGCGCCGCAGCCTGCAGGACGGTTTCGCGGCTTGGTACTCAGGACGGTTCGGCAGCAGGCGCCCGGGACAATTTGCAATGAGCCAGCAGTATAAACGCTTGCGCGCCGGCACGGCGCAGTCGTAAGCTGAGATTAACTAGGTTACGCCGCACTGCGCAAAATGACAATATACCTATATTTTTGCCCACTTTTGGGTTCAGAATGCAGCTAGCTCGACCAATACGGTAATCTAAAAAACATGATATGGTGCAGTGCACAAAAGCTGATTTTCAGTTTTTGTTCGCAAGTTACTGCGCACCATCCTGATTCATCCACCGGTGCGCATAGGAGTATGCGTGTCGATAATCAGCCTGGATTTTCCATGGATCTGTCAAAGTTCTGGCGTCGTTTTACCTGGCATAAGCCTGCTGGAGTTGGGCGTATGAGCCGCGCGGCGGTACCGCGCGCCGGTGCGCAAGAATCGCGTGTCGGGCCTTCGGAGTCGCGTGTCGGGCCTCGTGCCGCAGCCTGGGTCGACGGCCAGTGGGACAAAGCCCATTACCTGGCGCCGGCCGGCGGCGGTTTTCCTGCCTTGGGCCTGGACTACGGGCTCTATGTGCCGCAGGGAGCGACGAGCCGAGCGCGGCCGCTGGTGGTGATGTTGCATGGTTGCAGCCAGAGCAGCGACGCCTTTGCGCGCGGTACCCGCATGAATGTATTGGCTGACCGTTATGGTTTTGCGGTGTTGTATCCGGAACAGACGGCGCAGCGTCACCCTCAAGCCTGCTGGCACTGGTACGACACCACGCCTGCTGCCGGCGGCGCCGAAGCTCATGCCATCGTGGCGCTGGTCGACCGGGTGGTCGAGCAGCATGGTTTTGACGCCACCCGGGTCTATGCGGCGGGGTTATCGGCGGGCGCCGGGATGGCAACCATGCTGGCTTTTGCTTATCCGGACCGGTTTGCGGCCGTCGCGGCGCACTCTGGGGTGGTGTTTGGCGTCGCGCGCTCGGTGCCCTCGGCGCTGGATGCGATGCGACGCGGTACGACCCGCGATCCGGCCGAAGTGGCGCGTGCCGCGCTGCCCGCGGCCGGGCATCCGGGCATGCCGGCGTTATTGCTGCATGGCGACCGCGATGAGGTCGTGAGTCCGGTCAATCTTGAGCAACTTGAAACGGAATTTCTGGTGCTGAACGGGCTGATGGACGAGCAGGGCACGCTGGTGGATGTCACATTGGCTGTGTCGGAGCACGAAACCTATCGCCAGCGCGTGTATCAGCGTGCCGGCCGCGACGTGGTGAAAGTCTACCGGGTGGCGGAATTGGGCCACGCCTGGAGCGGCGGTGACGATACGGTGCCGTTTCATGCGGGTATCGGGCCTGACGCCAGCGAGGAAATCTGGGCTTTTTTCAGCCAGGAACGGCGTTTGCCCCGCGCGGCCCAAGCTGTGCTTGAGGTTATCGATACGCTGTAAAGGCCTTCCGGCCAAGCTCAGCAAGGTTAGGCCGAGCTTGGCCCGAGTCCGGCCCGGCCCACGGATCGCGCTCGGGCTGCCTTGTGTGTTGCAATTCTGGCGTCTATTACAAATAGTCACACTCTTTGATTGGTATAAACCCTAGGTTGATTTATACTAGGGGTAATCCCTAGTGCAACCCTGCTCCGGGGTCCTCGAAGAGTGAGAAAATCATGAATTTCATCGCCGCATTGATCCAAGCCCTTGGCAAGAGTGCTGAGCAACGTGACCAAGAACGTAAGGTCGCTTATCTGTCGGAAGCGATCGACCTGTACGAACTCGAATTCCGCATGCGCAAGCTCGATCGCGAAATCGGCGGCTACGCTGTAGCTTAAGCTTGGGCGCATCAGGTTTAGAGGCAGTTATCGCGGGCTGTTTTTTTGCCCGGCATCGAATGTCATGCCCGTATCACCCAGTAGCTTAGACTCGCCGGATTGCCGGTGCTGTCTTTAGCCGGTCGTTGAGTTGGCCATTGAGTTGGCCATTGAGCTGGCCATTGAGTCGATCATCGAGCCGGTCGCCAAAGGCGCTGCTACGCGCGCCGTACCCGCGAATCCGCGGTGACATACAGCGCGACGGTGGCGCCTAGCCAGGCTCCGGCGATACAGTCGCCGGCAAAGTGATAATCCTCGGCCAGCAGGCCGATCACCACCAAACTCCCCACCAGCACTGCCAGCCAGCGCCAGCGCGGGAAACACACCCATAGTGCGGTCATCGCCGCCACGGCTACCGTGGTGTGACCCGACGGAAACGACTGATAAGCGCTGCCGGCATGAAATGGGTGAAAACCGTAAGCATGGTCATGCAGCAGCGAAGGGTTGTGGTTGACCCAGGTCGCGGGCCAATAGCGGCCGAAGACAAATTTCAGCGCATCTTTCAAAAATACCGCAATCGTGACGCTGTTGGCGATGCTCAGCAGCGGCCTGCGCGCGGCGGGATTGCGCGCATAAGTACAGGCGAAAAACAGGTAATACAAGGCAGTCAGCCAGACAATCAGGTTGACCAGTTGAGTGAAATATTCAAATGCCGCAAAGCGCCTGAAATTTTCTCGATCCACCCAGAACGCCAGCGCCGGATCGACTTCGAAATAACATAAAACGACCAGCGCCGCGCACAGCAGCAAAGAGATAAGCACGCGTGGGAGCGATGGCGCGTAGTTGACGGAGTACATAAGGGTTTGTGCAGGTGGTTTAGGATAGCGGCGGATAGCGGGGTTTATAGCAGAGTTCGATGACGCCGTGGTGAAGCGCCCGCCGAACCGGACGCATATCAATCATCGCACGGGTCGGCCAACTCGGCCCACGGCAAGCCGATCGACCGGTTCGCTCAAGCTCCGGTCAATGCCGCCCGGGCCTGCTGCAAGGCCAGCGGGTCCTCGAGTGTGGTCAAGTCGCCCGGATCCCGGCCTTCGGCCAGTGCCTGCAAGGCACGCCTGAGCAATTTACCGGAACGGGTCTTGGGCAGCACGCCGACAAAAAACACCCGGGCCGGCCGGGCAATCGTCCCCAGTGTGCTGTCGACGGTTTTCATCAGTTCGCTTTCCAGCCCCCGCCGGGCCTCGGCCTGTTCAGCGGCCTGCGCTTCTCGCGGTACCACAAAAGCAATCGCCACCTGGCCTTTGAGGGCATCATGAATGCCGACCACGGCAACTTCGGCGACCGCCGGATGGCCCGATAGACTCTCCTCGATTTCGCGGGTACCGAGCCGATGGCCGGCGACATTGATCACATCGTCGGTGCGCCCGAGTATCGTGACATAGCCGTTCTCATCCTGGATCCCCCAATCGAAACTCGAATACAGCAACTTGGCCGGAAAGCCCGACCAATAGGTACTGATAAAGCGGCTATCGTCGCGCCATACGGTTTGCATGGCTCCGGGCGGCAGCGGCGCCGCCAGTGTAATCACGCCTTTTTCGCCGGCGGCGCAGGGCTCGCCCGTGAGTTCGTTGCGTACACTCAGATTAAAACCGTAGACCGGTACGCCTGGCGAGCCGAGTTTTTGCGGCAGCGCTTCGACATTTTTCTGGATCGCCAACATCGGCCAGCCGGTTTCAGTTTGCCAGTAGTTATCCACCACCGGTTTTTGCAGGGCATCCTGGATCCATCTGGCGGTGGGTTCATCCAGCGGTTCTCCCGCCAGAAACAAGGTGCGCAGGCTGGATAAGTCGTATTGATGCAGCAGGGCAGGGTCTTGTTTTTTCAACACCCGGATGGCGGTGGGCGCGGTAAACATCAGATTGATCTTATATTGCTCAACTAAACGCCACCAAATACCGCCGTCCGGGCGTATCGGCGTGCCTTCATACATCACCGTGGTCATGCCTGCCAGCAAAGGGGCATAGACGATATAGCTGTGACCGACCACCCAGCCGACGTCGGAGGCGGTAAACATCGTATCGCCGGGTTTGCCGTCAAAAATATAGTCGATGGAACTGGCCAGGGCCACCGCATAACCGCCCACATCGCGTTGCACGCCTTTGGGTTTGCCGGTGGTGCCCGAGGTATACAGCACGTAAGAAACTTCATTGGATTCCAGCCAGGCGCAGGGTACATCGGCGCCGGCCTGTTGCTCGCGCAGGGCCGCGTAACGCGCCACCCGGTGCTGGAGTTGAGCGCCGAGGGCGTGCGGCGGCGTCAGGTGACGCTCGACCAGCAGCACCTGGGGCGGTTTATGCAGCGCCAACGCCAGTGCTTCTTCAAGCAAAGGCAGATAGTCGATGACCTTGCCGGCGCGCGAACCGGCGTCGGCGGCCACAATCAATACCGGCTGCGCGTCGTCGATACGGGCGGCCAGGCTGTGCGCGGCAAAGCCGCCAAACACCATCGAATGGATCGCGCCGATGCGGGCGCAGGCCAGCATGGCAAATAAAGCCTCCGCCATCATCGGCATATAGATCAGGACCCGCTCGCCGCGTTTGGCGCCCAGCGACAGCATCACGGCCGCCATCCGATTCACTTCGGCGTGCAGTTGCGCGTAGGTATAGGTGCGCTCAATGCCGGTTTCCGTCGACACGTAAATCAGCGCGGCTTGTTCGGCGCGTTCGCTCAGGTGGCGGTCCAGCGCGTTGTAGCAAAGATTGGTGCGCCCGCCCACAAACCAGCGGGCAAAGGGCAGGCGGCTGTCGTCCAGTACCTGGGTAAAAGGCGTTTCCCAGTGGATTCGCTGTGCTTGTTCGCGCCAGAATGAGGTGGGATCCTCGACCGAGCGGCGGTGGAATTCACGGTAGCGGTTCATCGGGTGAGGTCTCCTGTCAAGGCGGGTGTTGCGTAAGCAGTCGAAATACGACGCGGCCGTGGCCGAGGGTTCCAGTCGCCGCGCCGCGCCGGGCATCAGTCTCGGGCTGATGTTTGCGGTCGATTTCGGCTTCGGCCATGGGGCGCGGCGGCCGTGAGCCGCAGAAACTGCTAACAGATCTTGGGCTGCTGGTATGCTATTGACGGATGCTGACGCTGTGCTGACGTCAGCCCCGGGTAGTTTCCCGTAGTATCGCGTCAGTGCGGCAGGAGAGACAATGACGGAGCAGCGACGCAAGCCCGCCCAATAGGGGTCAATAGCACGACTACCCGGAATGCAACCATCATGCGCCCTTAATTTCGGATAAGCAGATGGATGTACTTTTATTGATCTATGTTAAAAAGACAAGCAGTGACTTGTCCTTAAAATGCTGCTGGATAGCCCGCGAAGACTATGACCGACCTCACCACTTCCTTTGCCACTCAAATCGCCTTCGGCACCGATAATTTTGCCGAGAATCCCGAACCGCGTTGTCCTTGTGTGCTGCTGCTGGATCGTTCCGGGTCCATGGAAGGCAGCGCCATGGATGAGTTGAATGCCGGTCTGGTTACTTTTCGCGAAGAACTCAATTCCGATTCGTTGGCCCTGAAACGGGTCGAGACGGCGATCGTGACCTTCGGTCCGCCGAATGTCGAAATGCCGTTTCATACCGGCCAGCATTTTGTGGCCCCGACGCTGACGGCCGAAGGCGACACGCCGCTGGGCGGCGCGATTGTGCTGGCGCTCGACTTGCTGGAAGCGCGCAAGGCCGAATACCGGCAAAACGGCATTTCTTTTTACCGTCCCTGGGTCTTTCTGCTGACGGATGGCGCTCCGACTGACGATTGGCAGGCCGCGGCGGCACGCATCCGCGAAGGTGAGGCGGGTAAAAAATTCGCATTTTTTGCAGTCGGCATCGAAGGTGCCGACATGGATACGCTCAAACAGTTGTCGGTGCGCGAACCGCTTTCTTTGCAAGGCCTGAAATTTAGGGAGTTGTTCCAATGGCTCTCAAGTTCGATGAAATCCGTTTCACAGTCGACCCCAGGCACCGAAGTCCGGTTGCAAAGTCCGGCCGGCTGGGCGCAGGTTTGAACTGGCGTTATGTGGCGGCCACGGCCGCAGGTACGGCCCACGAACAGACCCGCACGCCATGCCAGGACTATGCCTATACCACCACGGCCAGCGCCCGTGACGGCACGCAATACCTGATTGCGTTGGCCTCCGACGGTGCCGGCAGTGCGCTGCACAGCCAAATCGGCTCGCGCCTGGCATGTGAGTCGGGCGGCGCATTTTTGCTGGAGTACCTGAGCCATGAGGGGCATGCCGGCCGCAGCGCATTGACCAAAGACCTGGCATCCGCCTGCCTGGAACACATACGCTCCACGCTCGAAAATACCGTCGCTGAGGCGCATCTCGCGGGCACCGTGTTGCGCGATTATGCCTGCACGCTGGTGGGCCTGGTGGCCGGCCCTAAACACGCGCTGGCGTTCCAGATTGGCGACGGGGCGGTGGTGATCCGGCGCAATGGCGAGCTGGCCCCGGTGTTTTGGCCCGATGCCGGCGAATATGCCAACATGACCTACTTCGTCACGGATAACGACGCCGAGCAACACTTGCAGATCGCCCAGATCGATGCGCCGCACGAGGTGTCGTTATTGACCGACGGTTTGCAACGGCTGGCGCTGGTGTTTTCCACCCGTCAGGCCCATGCGCCGTTTTTCGAGCCGATGTTCTCGACCTTGCGCAATTTGCGCCACGACCAGTGCGGCTCGCTCAACGAGCAACTGGCCTCCTTCCTCTCCAGCCCGGCGGTCAACCAACGCACGGATGACGACAAGACCTTGATTTTGGCGACCCGCCTGGGTCCGGAGGCCATGTGTCCGTGATCCGCCGGCTGGTCGATGAATCCGGCACCTTGATTGTGCTGGGGACTCGGCTTGGATCGGGCGGCGAGGGCAGTGTTTTCGATACCCCGGAAATTGCCGGCGGCCTGGTCGCCAAGATTTACCATGAAGCATTGCCGGTGCATAAACAAGCCAAATTGCACGCCATGGCGGCGATGGGCAATAGCTATTTGCGCACCATCTCGGCCTGGCCGCTGCGCACGGTTCGTGAATTGCCGTCGGGCCAGGTAGCCGGTTTCCTGATGCCCAAGATCGCCGAGTGCGAGCCTATCCATCACCTGTATAGCCCGGCGCAGCGCAAGCAATTTTTCCCTAAAGCGGATTACGCTTTTTTGATTTCCGCGGCGCGTAATGTGGCGGCTGCTTTTGATTCGATTCACGCTCACGGACATGTGGTGGGCGACGTCAATCAGGGTAATCTGGTGGTGCGGGCCGACAGCATCGTGCGCTTTATCGACTGCGATTCATTTCAGATCACCGTCGGCCGCACCCGTTTTCCCTGCGAAGTCGGGGTGCAGCATTTCACCCCGCCCGAATTACAGAATATCAAGTCGTTCCACGCCGTGGCCCGCACCCCGAACCACGATACCTTCGGGCTGGCCGTGCTGGTGTTCCATCTATTGTTTATGGGCCGCCACCCCTACGCGGGCATTTACCTGGGGCAGGGCGATATGCCGATCGAAAAGGCCATCGCCGAATTCCGTTTTGCTTATGGCGCAGGCAGCCATGCGCGCGATATGGATACGCCGCCGAATGCCTTGCCGATGTCGCTGGTGACTCCCGAAATTGCCCATCTGTTTGAGCGCGCTTTCACCGAAGTGGGAACCCAGACCGGACGTCCCAATGCCGGCGAATGGGTGGCCGCACTCGATATTTTCCGCAAGCAGTTGCGTACCTGCAGTACCGATCACGCGCATAAATTCCCGGCACATTTGCTGGCATGTCCCTGGTGCGAAATCGAAGCGCGCTCAGGCATGCAGTTTTTCCTGCCGCTGCTGTCTCCCGGCATGATGCCGGCCGATGAAACGGCGACGATTGAACAGGTGTGGCAACGCATTCGCGGCATCAACCCGCCGCCGCGCATGCCGGATTATGCCGCACGGGAACTGCATCTCGCGGCGACCCCTTTGCCGCGGGAGCTCAGGATCAAAACCGCGTTGTATCGAGCCGGCTTGGCGGCGGGCTTGCTGGGGTTGGGCGCGGGGCTGGTCGAATGGCCTGCTCTGGTGCCGTTATGGGTGCTGGCCGGCGCCGCCTTGATCGGTTTCGGCGTGCCGCACGATCCGTGTGCGCCGCTGCGGGCGGAGCGGGCTTTGGCGCTGGCCAAGGCGCTTAAGCAAGGCCACGACATGATGGAGCGTTATTGCCAGTTGGCTGAAACCCATGCTTTTTCCGACAAGCTCAGGCAACTGGTCCAAGTGAAGGCGACCCTGGACGGTTTGCATCGCCATCATCAATTGGCGCGCTTGAAATTACGTGAGTCGGTGCGCGAGGCGCAGCTTAAAAAATGCTTGAGCGGATTTTTGATCGCCAATGCCAAGATCGGTTTAATCGGTCCGGGCCGCAAAGCAACCCTCGCTTCGTTCGGCATTGAAACGGCAGCCGATGTCAGCGCTACCATGTTGGCCCGGGTGCGCGGCTTTGGCGAAACGCAGAAAGCCGAATTGCTGGCTTGGCGCGCGGGTCTTGAAGCCAAATTCCTGTTCAATCCGACGCGCGGCGTCGATCCTCAGGACGACCAGGCGCTGGCGGCTCAATTCGCGGTACAGAAGAGTCGCCTCGATACCACCCTCAGAGAAGGATTGAGCGAACTGCAGAAATTGCGTTTCGATCTCCTAAGAATGCGCTCGGCGACCGAGGCGCTGCTGGATGACGCTGAACGGGCGCAGGCCCAGGCCGCGGCCGATTACGCCGGGGTGGCCACGCAGTGGGCGCTGCGCCGGTTTATGCGGCGCGCACAGCGGCGCGCGCAAAGCTGAACTGCGGCGTAGCGCGCGCAAGCCAGGCGGCGACGCTGTGTGACCTTCAAATCGCGGGAAATGCAACCATTTCGCGCCGGCATTTGAGATGAAAACCACGCCATTTGATGGGCTCGCGAAGGCGCCGAAAAAATAGGGTACGCTACTTATGCAGGGCCGTGGAACGGCACGGCGCGCCATAAATTGTAATTTTTATGATCCCTGTTTTGCCTTCTGCCACTCATTTTTTTTGAAGCTGTTGCTTTTCGAGAGGGCAAGCGAGCATAGGTTTTTTTGAAGCGTTAATGTACCTTATCAGCGTTTGCTGAATGGACCCGATTTTTCCGTCACCGCCGAGCGTAAGTGGACTGCCGGCGAGGCGCGGTTAAGTGTTGTGTCATGCGGCCGTCATACGCTGTGTGCTTACATGCAGTTTCATCATCACGAGTGTGATTTAGTGCCCTAAGTTGGAAGTTCGCATGATATGAAATCGCCCAAATGGCCGTCATGCGGCGTCCCTCGTTGTTGCAATAGCAAGGGCTATTGCGCCTCCTCGCTCCTTGCGTGCGCCCCGGAGGAAGCGTCCTTTAGGACGCATTCCGCAGGAAGTCCCTTTTGGGGAACGACCATTTGGACGATTTCATTTATCAAGGAACTTCCAACTTAGGACACTCGCGAGCAGCATTTTTTTGGATACGCAAAGGATTTCATGGACTCACTCATGCTTAACGAGCCTTCCGGCTCGTCCGAGTTTTTTGCTGCGGAAGATATCGCAGTCTCGGGAAACCCCGATCAAACTCCAGTCAGCGCGCGCAAGCAAAATAACCTCTCGGTGAAAGCCACCTTGCGGCTGGCTTTTGCCAGTCTATTGGTGGGTACCGTGGTGATCGGCGGTTTTGCGCTGATGCAGATTCATAACATCGGCAGCTCCACTCAATTGATCTACGATCAGGGTTATGTGGCGAGCACCGCGGCCGAAGAAGCACGCGGTTATGTGTTGCGTGCGAGCCGGGCGCAAAAGTCGCTGCTGACGGCCTCTACCGCAAAAGAACGCGACGAATTAGGCGCCGAGATCGATGGCGACCTGGCTAATATCGGTCGCCAAATGACGGTGATTCAATCGATGTCGACCGATGCCGACAGCATTGAATTGGACAAGGCACTGGCCACCTCGGTCAAAAGCTGGAGCGATCACCTGCAGGCATTTGTCACCCTGGTCAAGGCTCAATCGCTGGATCTGAGCCAGATGAACTGGCAGGTCGGCATCATGGACGTTTCCTTGCTGGTGGAAACCGAAAAGCTCGAAAAAATCGTCAATGGGCTGGTCGCCAAGCGCGGCGCGGCGGCCAAAGGTGCGCTTGAAGCTTCGACGCGGATTTCCCAGAGTTCGCTGATGCTGATGGCGATCATGACCGGGGTGCTGATGGTACTGACTTATTTTGTCAGCGCCTGGGCTGAGCGCCGCTTGACGCGTCAATTGGGCGGGGAACCTGCGTATGCCAAGGAGATTGCCGGCCATATCGCGTCCGGCGATTTGTCGGGCGACATCATGCTGGCGCCGAAAGATCGTTCCAGCATGCTGCATGCACTCAAGCAGATGCAGACCGATCTCTCTGAAACCGTGGGCGAAATTACCAGCAGCGCCGATGCGATTGCCTTGGCCGCCAGCGAAATTTCGATGGGTAACGTCGATCTGTCGCACCGTACCGAGCAACAAGCGGTGTCGCTGGAAAAGACCGCGGCCAGCATGGATCAATTGACCTCGACCGTGAGGCAGAACGCCGACAACGCAAGGCAGGCCAGTGCGTTTGCCACCAATGCCTCGGAAATTGCGGCGAAGGGCGGCGACGTGGTCGATCGCGTTGTCAGCACCATGACGCAGATCAATGCCAGCGCCAAAGATATTCGCGACATTATCGGCGTGATCGAGGGGATTGCTTTCCAGACCAATATCCTGGCGCTGAACGCGGCCGTGGAAGCGGCGCGTGCCGGCGAACAGGGCCGCGGTTTTGCGGTGGTGGCGGGCGAAGTGCGCAACCTGGCCCAGCGCAGCGCCTCGGCGGCGAAGGAAATCAAGGCCTTGATCAGCGCCTCGGTGGCGCGGGTCGAAAACGGCTCAACCCTGGCGGCCGAAGCCGGTAACACCATGCACGAAGTGGTGCTCGCCGTGAAACGTGTCACCGACGTGATCGGCGAAATTTCCTCGGCATCGATGGAGCAAAGCACCGGCATCGATGAAATCAACAAAGCGGTGGTGCAGATGGACGCCAGCACCCAGCAAAATGCAGCCTTGGTTGAAGAAGCCGCGGCCGCCGCACAATCGCTGGATGATCAAGCCAAGATCTTGAAACGCCTGGTCGGCAAGTTTGTGCTGGCCGCATAAGCTGTTTCTTGATGGTTGATGGGGAAAAACGCTCGGTAAACGAGCGTTTTTTGTCTGAGCCGGACCAAGAGGGCGCTCTGCCTATCTTACGCGAAGGCTCCGGCCAAACCCGCGAAGTCAAACCGCAAAGCCGGTTCACGGGCACTGACGATATCCGCCAACGCCCGCGCCGAACCGCAGGAATGGGTCCAGCCCAGTGTGCCGTGGCCGGTATTCAGGAATAGATTACGTACTGCTGAACCTCCGATATAGGGCACGTTGGACGGGGTCGCCGGGCGCAGGCCGGTCCAGAATTCGGCTTGGTCGAGGTCGCCCGCACCGGGGAACAATTGCTCGACGCGGCGCACCAGAGCTTGGCAGCGAGCCGGGTTGAGCGAGGTTTCATAGCCGTTCAATTCAGCCGTTCCGGCAATTCTCAGACGTTCGCCGAGCCGGGAAAACACCAGCTTGTATTCGTCGTCGGTGAGGCTGACCTGATATGCCCGCGAGGCATCCTTGACCGGCATCGTCACCGAATAACCCTTGGCCGGATAGATATTCAACTTGACCCCGAGCGGGCGCACCAGCGCGGCGCTGTAGCTGCCCATAGCCACCACGTAGGCATCGGCCTTGATCTGGTAGGGGCGGCCCGGCACCGTGGCGATTTCGACGCCGCTGATGGCGTCGCCGTGACCGCCGTTACGCAGCAGTGCGCGTACCTGGGTGTCGTATTGGAATTTGACCCCGCGGGCGACGCACAGGCGCGCCAGTTCCTGGGTGAATTGGTGGGCGTCGCCCGATTCATCGGAGGGTGTCATGCTGCCGCCGACGATATTCTGGGTGGTATGCGCCAGAGCCGGTTCGATGGCGATGCATTCGGCGGCGCTTTTCATTTCCAGTTCGCAGCCGAATTCGCGCATGATGCGCGCTGGTTCCTGCGCCGCGTCGAACTCCCGCTGGCTGGTGTAGAAGTGCAGGATGCCGCGTTCCAGATGATCGTATTGGATCCCGGTTTCGGCACGCAATTCGCGCAGCGTCTGGCGGCTGTACAAGCCGAGATTAACGATCTGGATAATATTGTGGCGGGTGCGCGAGGGCAGGCATTCGAGCAAAAATTGCGCGCCCCATTTCCATTGCTGCCAGTCGGCGCGTAGACGGAACAGCAGCGGCGCATCTTCGCGCGCCAGCCATTTCAGTACTTTCAGCGGGGCGCCCGGATTGGCCCAGGGTTCGGCATGACTGACGGAGATCTGGCCGCCGTTGGCAAAGCTGGTTTCCATGGCCGCGGCGGGACGGCGTTCGATGACGGTGACATCATGACCTGCTTTGGCGAGAAACCAGGCCGAGGTGACGCCGATGACACCTGCGCCGAGAACGATGACTTTCATACGGATTTCCAGATAAAGGACGTGATGCGGAAAACAGCGGCCCGATCGGTCATGAATCCATCGATCATGAGTCGCTGCGCCGCTCCCGCTGTCCATTTACCTGAGAGATTGCACGACCCGCGATGGATCGTGTTTGCCCCTTCGGTGGGTATCCGCCAAGGGATACCACTCTCCAGATCGGCTTGCTGCACACAGTACGTTTGCCTGAGCGGTTATGGGAGACTTCGCCTTCGGCGGGGACTGAGCCCTCTCTCCTGTGTGCTTTTTTAGTGTGTGGGATGGGGCGGGGATTGTCAAGCACTCGAGCGGCGGCTGGGCGTGCGCTGACCCCTACGTCAGGCGACAGTGCCATCGACGCTTTAGTCGCGATCAAACCCGTGTGGCCGCGATCACTCCAGATCAAATACACGATATTGCGCACCGTCGCCGATGCCGACCAGATACACCCACGGCATGCCGATGAGGTGGTTCGCCGTCAGCAACCGGGCTGCAAGATTGCTATCGATGCCGAGTGGGCCGAGATGATCGGCAAGATCCTCGACGCAGTCTCGGCCGAGACCCCTTTCAAATTTGTTGCTGCGGCACCTGGAGAAACGGCCGATTTGTTGGCGACGCAGACGTGCTTCGCCGCACACGGGCCGCAAGCCGAGGTGAGATCGCCGATTTATCATAATTTGAACAGAATGCAATTCGACGCGCGCGAAGATCTTCCTGGACTGCTTCAGGAACAGATCGATTCACCGCTGCGCGGCGTCAATCTTCTCCAGTTCGACCCGCAAAAATTCCGCGCGGGTCCCGGCGCTCCCGGTAGCGAGGCGTGGTGGGGAATTCAGCATGAAGTGCTGCATACCCTGGGGCCGCTCGACTTGGGCGCGGTCGATTTTATCGCGCGCAATCTGGACCATGACACTACGACTGATCTCACGACCCTGAGAAAGGACCCACGCTGGGGAAAATACAGATAGACCGTGAACCTCCTCGTATCGTGATCGAATTTCTGCGCGGAGACCGGATCGAATTTCGAGGCGTGACCGATAGCGAAAAATTGTTCGCCCATAACCTGCAACTGCGGGGCGCCAATGTTGATGCACAGCCGGCACACTGGCCGCGGCTGTTTCGTAATGCTACCGCTCCTACGTAAGAAGGCTGCTGGTCAAGAGTCCAAAGACCGGTTTTCGGACGACAGCGTGGTATGGGCGCGCGCCAGAAAAAAACGCCACCGAGGATTAATCGGCGGCGCAAACTGGGTAGACAATAACAAACAACGTAGGACGTTACTTCGTTCACATGAAGCATTTTAATCATATGGGAAAACGTGTCTCCCAAGACTGGCACTGAAAATTATCAGACCAATCCTCAAAATGTGCTGCTCGCGGAACGATTGAGCGCGGTGGCTTTATCCCAAAAAAAATACATGCCCTTGCCACGTTTGCGCCTCATTGAAAATGAGTGCAGGGCGTAATAAAAAATAAAATATCCGTGCCGCTCTGCAGTGCGAAATCGAGATGATGTGCAGCGCAGATAAGGGCGCGTGACGTTTGTCAGCAACATCGTCATTTATCGATTGACGTCGAGTGTGCGAGTCGATGGCCTTGCACAGCTTGGTTATTTTCGAGATATATCGGGACCCGGGCTTTTTTCTTCATGGCTTCGGCCGCCACGACGCGGCTTTCGATCCGCGCACGGTATTTTTGTTTGCCGCATCAACGATTGCATCGGAACAAAAACTATATCGGAAAACCAACTTTCGTCAATCCGCATATCCATAATTTCGGGATAGATTAGTCCTACAAAATAATGAATTGCCTTCCACCCATGGGCGACTCAGGGTCGCGAACATCATGAACCGTATCTATCGTTTGATCTGGAATCGCAACTTGTTCATGTTTGTGCCTGTCTCGGAGCACGGCACGAGTGTGCAAACCGCTTCAGCCCGTAGCGGACGTCGTACTTCGCTCAGGTTGATGATGGCGATGACCACTGCCATGACGATGAATCTGGCGGATTTGGCCGAAGCCAATCCGGTCGGCGGGCAGGTGACCTCGGGTAGCGGCAGCATCAGCCAGTCCGGCAATACCACCACGATTGCCCAGCATAGCCGGAATCTTTCGTTGAATTGGCAAGGGTTTAACGTCGCCCCACAAGAGACCGTCAACTTCGTGCAGCCGAATAGTCAGGCGATCGCGGTCAATCGTATTTTGAGCAACCAGGGTAGCCAGATTCTGGGCCATCTCAATGCCAATGGCCAAGTCTGGTTGATCAACCCGAACGGCATTTTGTTTGGCGCGGGAGCTCAGGTCAATGTGGGGGCTCTGGTCGCTTCGACCCTGGCCATTCCGGACAGCGAACTCGGCGCGCAAACCCGCCATTTTGCCGGCAACGGCAGCGGCAGCGTGATCAATCAAGGCAGCATCAATGCCGCGCCGGGCGGTTATGTCGCACTGCTCGGTCAGCAGGTGTCGAACCAGGGCAGCATCAACGCACCCGGCGGCATGGTGGCGCTGGGTGCCGGCACGCAACAGACGCTGACCTTCGCCGACGACCAGTTGCTGCAATTGCAAGTCGAGCAAAGCACCTTGAATACCCTGGCGGACAACAGCGGCCTGATTCAAGCGGACGGCGGGCGGGTGATCTTGAGCGCCGGCGCCAAGGATGCGGTATTGGCCAGTGTGGTGAACAACACGGGCGTGATCGAAGCCCAGACGGTAGGCGGCAGCGCCGGGACGATTACCCTGTTGGGCGGGATGGAGGCGGGCGCGGTCAGTGTCGGCGGCGTGCTCGATGCCTCGGCGCCCCATGGCGGCAACGGCGGCGCGATCGACACTTCGGCTGCGCAAGTCAAACTCGCACCGGGCGCACAGGTCACCACTGCTGCGGCGCAAGGTCAGGCGGGCAACTGGCTGATCGACCCGCAGAACTACACCATCGCCAGCAGCGGTGGCGATATCACCGGCGCGCAAGTCAGCGGCTTGCTGGCCAACAACAACATCGCCATTGTCTCGGACCAGGGCGCGACCGCCGGCAGCGGCGACATCAACGTCAACGATGCGATTTCGTGGAGCTCGGTGAATACCTTGACCTTGAACGCCGTGCGTAACATTAATTTCAATACGGGCGGCAATGTTACCGCCACGGCGGGCAGCCTGACGGCACATGCCGACATCAACGGCAGCGGTGTGGGAACGGTTCAGATGAACGGCGGCAGGATCAATGTCAGCGGCGGCGGAAACATCCTGTTTTATTATAATCCCGCCGTCTTCGGTACGCCTTCGACCTTCAGTAATGTAACGTTGAGCGGGTCCGGCTCGGCGACCAATTATATGCTGGTGAACACGCCGGCGGCGCTGCAGAACGTCAGTGTGAACCCCGCCGGAAATTACGCCCTGGGCAAAAACATCGATGCCTCATCGATAGTCAATTTCATACCCATTTCGACCTATAGCGGAAAATTTAATGGCTTGAATTATACGATCAGCAATCTTACGGAGTCATATGCCGGAGTATCTGATATCGGTTTATTCAAACAACTTTCCAGCAGCGCCACGGTGGCGAATCTGAACCTGGCGAACGTTAATATCAACGGCGCGGATCATGTCGGCGCCCTGGTCGGCTATGACAATGGCGCCAAAATAAATAATGTCGGCGCGGCAGGTACAGTAACCGCGATTAACGGCTACGTCGGTGGATTGATTGGTGCCGCAGACAATGGTTCCAGCATCAGCTATGCCAGTTCAAGTGCCACCGTGTCGGAGCCCGCAGGTAGTACCGGGCTCTATATAGGAGGTTTGATCGGCAATATGACAGCTAGCGGAACCGCCACCACACTGACCAATTCATTTGCGACGGGCTTGGTGTCGCCTCCTGCTGGTGTTACCTATGTCGGAGGACTGGTCGGTGCCATGACTAACGTTGCGGCCAGCATCTCCAATTCATATGCGACTGGTATGGTGAATGGCGTTTCGGACGCAGATGTTGGAGGCTTGGTTGGAATTGGCTCAACTATTAATGCCTCGTATGCGACGGGCGCGGTGGTGGGCAAATCTCTGGTGGGTGGATTTTTAGGCGCTCTAGGTAGTGGTGGAAGCGTCAACACTTCCTATTCCACAGGAAGTGTTTCAGGGGCCACCGACGTGGGCGGCTTCGTAGGCGATATCGTTAGCGCCAATAATCCTACCGTCAGCAATTCTTATGCAACAGGAAATGTTTCATTAACACCAGGCGCATCAACTGGAAACGCGATAGGCGGGTTTGCCGGTCTTAATTCGAGCAGCATAAGCAATAGCTATGCTGCCGGGAGTGTGGTGGGCGTGTCCGGAGCGGTGCACGCAGGTAATGTGGGTGGTTTCCTTGGCGCGACGTTGGGCAGTTCCGCGTCCATTAGTCATTCGTTTTGGGACGTGACGACCAGTGGCCAGACTACCAGTGCGGGTACGGGCGCAGTCGGAATGGTCACGGCTGCGATGCAAACCCAGGCGAATTACACCTCGTCGACAACCGCCAACAATAACTCCAGCCCGGCCTGGGATTTTACCAATACCTGGAAGATGGGCACGGGTAGTTATCTATACCCGGTCTTTCAAGCGGTGGTTGGAGTAAAACCTCTCGCATCGGCCATGCAGTCCTATTACCCGCTGACGCTGACCCAACTGACGGCCAGCAACAAAGTGTATGACGCCGGCGTGACGGCCAGCTCGACGGCGACGCTGGCTGGGCTCCTGTCCGGAGATGCCGTCAATCTGGTGCTGAGCAGCAGCCAGTTCAGCAATAAAAATGTCGGCACGGGTAAGACTGTCACGCTAAACGGTGCAACGCTCAGCGGTGCTGCGGCCGGCAAGTATCAATTGGTCCCCGCCGCCGGCATGACCACTACCGCTAATATCACGCCGTTGGCGATTACCGTCACTGCCACGGGTGCCGATAAGGTCTACGACGCAACTGTCAACGAGATTGCCACGGTGGCAAGCAACGGCGTGCTGAATGGCGATACGGTAAGCTTTAGCGACACCGCTGCCACTTTCTCCGACAAGAACGTCGGCACCGGCAAGACCGTGACGGTGACGGGCATCAGCGCCAGCGGTACCGATGCGGGCAACTATAGTGTCAACGCCAGCGCGACCACCAGCGCCAATATCACGCCGCTGGCGATCACGGTAGCCGCCACCGGTACCAATAAGGTCTACGACGCCACGCTCAACGATGCCGCTACTCTGGCGAGTAGTGGCGTGCTGAGTGGCGATAGCGTGAGCTTCAACGATACAAGCGCCAGCTTCGCCGACAAAAATGTCGGCACCAGCAAGACGGTGATCGTGAGCGGCATCGGCGCGAGCGGCACCGATGCGGGCAACTATACGCTGAGCAACACCAGCGCGACCACCAGCGCCAACATCACGACGCTGACGATCGCGGTGGTGGCTACTGCCGCCAACAAGGTCTACGACGCGACCGTCAACGATAGCGCCACGGTGGCAAGCAATGGGGTGCTGGCTGGCGATACGGTGAGTTTCAGCGACAGCGCCGCAGCTTTCTCCGACAAGAACGTTGGGACGGGCAAAACCGTGACGGTGACAGGCATCAGCGCAAACGGTGCCGATGCCGCTAACTACGCCATCAATCCCAGCGCTACCACCACCGCCAATATCACACCCCTGGCGATCACCGTAGCGGCCACCGGCACAAATAAGGTCTACGACGCCACGTTAAACGATGCCGCCACTTTGGCGAGCAGCGGGGTGCTGACTGGCGATAGCGTGAGCTTTGGTCAGACGGCCGCCTCCTTCGCCGACAAGAACGCAGGCACCGGCAAGACCGTGACGGTGAGCGGTATCAGTGCCAGCGGCGCCGACGCAGCTAACTACACCATCAATACCAGCGCGACGACGACAGCCAGCATCACGCCGTTGGCGATTACGGTAGCGGCTACCGGTGCGAACAAGGTCTACGACGCCACGCTCAACGATGCCGCCACGCTGGCGAGCAGCGGGGTGCTGAGTGGCGATAGCGTGAGCTTCAACGATACGGCCGCCAGCTTTGCCGACAAGAACGTCGGCACCGGCAAGACCGTGAGCGTGAGCGGCATCAGCGTCAACGGTACCGATGCCGGCAACTATACGTTGAACAACAGTAGCGCGATCACTACCGCCAACATCACGCCACTGGCGATCACGGTAGCCGCCACCGGCGCGAACAAGGTCTACGACGCCACGGTCAACGATGCCGCCATGCTGGCGAGCAGCGGGGTACTCAGTGGCGATAGTGTGAGCTTCAACGATATGGCCGCCAGCTTCGCCGACAAGAACGTCGGTACCGGCAAGACCGTGAGCGTAAGCGGTATCAGCGCGAGCGGTACCGATGCCGGCAACTATACGTTGAACAACAACAGCGCGACCACTAGCGCCAATATCACGCCGCTGGCGATCTCCGTCGCCGCCACGGGCGGTACTCAAATCTACAACGGGACAGTCAATGCGCAAGTGGGCTTGGCTAGTAGCGGGGTGCTGGCCGGCGACAGCGTAGCTTTCACCGATGCGGGCGCAAGCTTCGCCAACAAAAATGTCGGCACCGGTAAGACGGTGACGGTCAGCGGCATTGGCGCGAGCGGCAGCGATGCCGGCAACTATACCTTGAGCAATACCAGCGCCACCACCACCTCAACTATCACGCCGCTGGCGATTTCGGTTACTGCGACAGGAATCCCGCAGGTCTATAACGGAACGCTTGACGCGCTGGTGAATTTGGCCAGTAGCGGGGTGCTGGCGGGCGATAAGGTGAACTTCAGCGACGCGAGCGCCAGCTTCGCCAACAAGAACGTCGGCAGCAACAAGACGGTCACGGTCAGCGGTATCAGCGCGAGCGGCAGCGATGCCGGCGACTATACCTTGCTCAACACCACGGCGACCACTTCAGCCAGCATTACACCGGCGCTCCTGAGCTACGTGGTCAAGCCAGTGACCCTCAAGCAAGGCCAAGGCATGAATGGACTGAGCGGCACGGTCGGCGGCCTGGTGCCGGGCGATACCCTGGCCAGCGCCACCACGGGAAGTTTGACCTGGGTCAGCAACGCCTCGCGCTTCCCCCAGCCGGGTAAATATTGGATTGCCGGCGGTGGACTGAGTGCGGCGAATTATGTGTTTAGCCAGGCGTCGGGCAACGCACAGGGTCTGATCGTGGCGGCGACCGCCACCCCGCCGTCGCCGCTGGCCACGGTATTGCCCCAGTTTTTGCCGGGCTTGAGCAGCGTAGCCTTGGTTTCCGCGAATTCGCCGGAGGAGCCGGCAGCGCGTCCTACAGCACTTGAGGAACGGCGCATCGGCAACGCCGTGAATCATACCTACCTGCGCATTATCGACGATGGGGTGCGCCACGCTACTGAAGAGTGATCGCTGATTAGCCGTAGCGCGCCCCTTCGCTCGTGCCCCGGCAACCTGCCACGGTTGCCGGGGACCGCAGCGGCCCATCTTTCCCCATCATTTGAGTCAAGCAATGATTATGCATACCCCCAAAACACCTTCGCGGCACTTCACCCGTCATACCCTGGCGCTGACTTTGAGCTTGCCCTTGACACTCTCGGCCTACGCCCAAGTGGCGCCAAGCAGCGGCCAGTTGATGCAGGAAGTCACGCCCGCCATGCCGCTCGTCGAACCGGCCAGGCCGGCACTCAAAATCGAAGCGCCGGCCGCCCATACGCCCGACAATTCGGTGTCTTTCAAGGTACAAAAAATCCAGATAGTCGGCAATACCCGCTTTGATACGGCGACACTGCATGCTTTGGTCGCCGACCAGGAAGGGCGGGAGCTGAGCTTGACGCAACTCAATGCCCTGGCCGCCCGCATCACCGACTACTACCGCCAACACGGCTACCTGGTGTCGCGCGCTTATATCCCCGCGCAACAGGCGCATGATGCCACCGTGCGGATCGCGGTACTTGAAGCACGTTATGGCACGATCACCTTGAGCAACGACAGCCGGGTGCACGACCACGCGCTGGCGTCCACTTTGGCGCCGTTGCATAGCGGCGACTTGATCACCCTGGGTCCGCTGGATCGCAGCTTGTTGTTGCTGGGCGATGTGCCCGGCTTGAGCGCCAATGGCACGCTCAGTCCGGGGACTGCGGTCGGCACCTCCGATCTGCAAGTCCATGTAGCCGATCTGGCGACCTTCACGGGTGACGTCGGGGTGGATAACTACGGCAATCGTTATACCGGGCGGCCCCGTTTCAGCAGCGATTTCAGTATCAACAATCCCTTGCATCAGGGCGATCAACTGTCCTTCAACGGTCTAACCGAAGGTTCGGGGATGAACTATGGACGCATGGCGTATCAGTATCCGCTGACGGGGAACGGCCTGACCTTGGGTGCTTCGGTATCGGCACTGGATTACCGGCTGAATCAGCAGGCCTCGGTGGCCGAACTGGGCGCGAACGGTAATGCGCAACAGGAAAGCCTCTGGTTATCGCAAGCTATGGTGCGCAGCCGCACCTTCAATGTATGGGGACAAATTCAATACACTCATCAACATCTGAATGATTTGATCAGTGTTTCCGGGCTGGAGAATGCCCGCCAGACCAATGACTGGACCTTGGGCCTGAGCGGCAATCTGCTTGCTGCCGGCAGCAGCACCAGCGCCAATTTTGGCCTGACCACCGGGCGCCTGGGGTTTGGCAACGACGCGGCGCAAGCCATCGACCAGCAGGGCGCCAATCTCGGCGGCAATTACACCAAGTGGTCTCTCAACCTGAGCCATGTGCAGCAATTGGCAAGCACTACCTCGCTATACTTGTCGTTCGCCGGTCAGGCAGCCAACAAGAATCTGGACCCTTCGGAGCAATTTATTTTGGGCGGCCCTACCAGCGTGCGGGCGTATGACCTGGGCGCGGTGGTCGGAGCCCAGGGTTATCAGGCGACAGCGGAGTTGCGCCAGACTCTGCCGTTTTCCTGGGGCGGCTTGTGGCAGGCGACAGCATTTTTCGATAACGGTTTCGTCCAAGTCAATCATAACGTGTACGCTGACGGAGCCAATACCGCGATTCTCGATGGGGCCGGCGTGGGCTTGAACTGGTACGGTCCTCATGCCTGGGTTGCCACGGCGGCACTGGCCGCCAAGGTGGGGCCCACGCCGGTGCTGGTGGCCGATGCCAGCTCGGTGCGTCTGTGGCTAAGACTGCAAAAGACGTTCTAAGCGGCGCGCATCTACCATGCCGGGCTGGCGATGAGGTCATGCTTGCCCTTGTTTTGGCGATAGGCTGGATGCAATGAGAGACGGTTGGAAGGCCGTCTCTCATTGCCGGGGATCCGGCCTGCATCAATTTTCAGGCCGCACATCTAGTGTGAATAGTGCTTTCACCTGCCTTGGCTCTCATCTGCTCAAAGCGAACCATAGTTGCTACTCTGCGTCGACTTGAGTCGAGTCCGACTAACGGGTTTATCGATATGAGCACCACATTGCCGCAGCGCATCGATTGCGGCATGCTGCTTATTTTCCACTGCCAACTCCACCGCGGTTTTGCCTTCTTTATTCTTTTCGTTGAGCTTGGCTCCGCAATTAAACAGCGCGCCGATCATGGCTGCATTATCTTGCAGCGCCGCATACATCAATGCAGTTTGACCGTGTTGATCTTTTGCGTTGATCATGGAGATGTGCGACATCACTGCGCCGGAATGAAACCCCTGTGCGTTCGCTTCGCACTCTTGCCGGTTTCTCTGGTCGGCATCGGAGATAGCCTTTAGCAATAAATCAAACGCACCGGTATGCCGGTTTTTTACCGCGAGCATCAGCGGAGTCTGGCTTTCCTGATTCCTTGCATTAACCTCTGCTCCCGACCTTAGCAGAATTTTAACCGCCTCGGCCTGCCCACTCTGCGCAGCCCATGACAGTGCGGTATGACCTTGAAGATCCTTTAAATTCACCGTGGCTTTGAATTGCAGCAGCGCGCCGATGGCAGCGGCATTGCCATTTTCTGCGGCAAACATCAGCGCGGTTTTGCCGTGTTGATCCTGTTGATTGATGTTTACATTAGGCCCTCGCAGTGCCGCAACGATCCGGGCGTGATCGTTGCTCTGCACGGCACTTGGCAGATCGACTTGCGGCAGACCGATTTCCATTTTTGGCCGCCCGCGATGAACGCTGGCGCGCGTCTCCGTTGGGACGAATTTCGGCAGTTCGGCTGCTGCGCCAGGGGATGCTGTTTCGGTGGTATTTGTGCTGGAGATCGGCGAGTTTGGCGAAGCAGGACAAAAAGGCACTCGCCGCGTAGGGATTTGCATGTTGTTTACGGGGAACATGATTGATTTCCTGAGTTAACGGGCGAGACAGACAATTCCGCTCACCTACTACGATTGGGTAGTGAGCAAGCAGACGGCATAAGTTCCATGTTTTACGCTGGCGCGAGGAGGACGGCGATGAGTCGTCCTCCCCGGGCGAATGCCTGCTGGGTAGGTGTCATCGCTTGCCGGCCGACATCACATCGATCCACACCGCCAGCACCAAAATACTGCCTTTGACGATCATTTGCCAGAAGGCGTCGACATCGAGCATCGACATGCCGTTGTCGAGACTGGCCATCACCAGGGCGCCGATCAGCGCGCCATACACCGTGCCCGAGCCGCCGCGCATCGAGGTGCCGCCGATAAAGCAGGCGGCAATCGCATCGAGTTCGCCCATGGTGCCGGCCGAAGGCGACCCCGCCGCCAGGCGGGCGGTATTGACGATGCCGCCCAGGGCGCACATCAGCCCCATCAAACCGAAGATGGCCAGCTTGACCCGATTGACATTGACCCCGGAGAGCCGGGTGGCCTCCATATTCGAGCCCACCGCATAGATGCGCCGGCCGAATACCGTTTGCGTGGCAATAAAGGTGAAAATCCCGACCATCGCCAGCAGCAGCAATACCGGCACCGGGATTCCGCCATAGTCATTCAAGGTCGCGACAAAACCCAGCAGCAGCAAACCCAGGGCAATCATTTTGGCGATGTCTTGCCATTGCGGCGGCAATGCCAGTTGATAACGCACCCGGTCGCGCCGTTGCCGTACGGTAAGCAGGATCAAGGTGGCGAACAGCAGCAGCGCCAGCACGTCGCCCGCCAGGGGCGGCAGATAACCCTGGCCGATAAAGATCAGGGAATCGGATACCGGAGCGATGGTGGAACCGCCGGTAATGCCGAGCAGCACACCGCGAAACGCCAGCATGCCGCCCAAGCCGACGATAAAAGAGGGGATGCGTTGATAGGTCGACAAATAACCATTAAACAAACCGATCGCCACGCCAAGCAGCAGCACCAGGATCACGGTCAGGGCGATCGGCAAGTGATAGTTGAAGTCGAGAATCGCCGCGACACCGCCGACCAGCCCGAGCAGCGAGCCGACCGATAAATCGATCTCGCCGGCAATGATCACGAACACCATGCCGCAGGCGAGCAGACCGGTGATCGACATCTGCCGCAACAGATTGGACAGGTTGCGCGGCGTCAGAAAGGCGCCGTGTGTCAGGCTGGAAAAGAACAGCCAGATCGCAGCGATAGCCAACAATAAGGCGAGGATCTTGTAGCGCGAAAAAAATTGCGTCAAACGTTGAGCAGCCATGGCGGTCCTCAAAGCAAAACCATCAAACGGCGCGCGGGGGCGCCAAAGAGACGTAGGGGAATTTTTGTTACGCGGTGACGGGTGCGCATGTTTGAGCCTCCGGTTGTTTCAAGGCGGCGGCGAGCACTTGTTCCTGAGTCAGATCCCGGTTGACGAAGTCGCCGCGTAATTGGCCTTCGCCTATCACCAGCACCCGGTCGCTGACGCCGAGCACTTCGGACAATTCGGACGAGACCATAATGATCGAAATGCCGCGCTGAGCCAGTTCGAACATCAGTTTATAAATCTCGAACTTGGCCCCGACATCGACACCGCGCGTCGGCTCGTCGAGGATCAACACCTTGGGGTCCGGCAGCAGCATTTTGGTCAGCACGGCTTTTTGCTGATTGCCGCCCGACAAGCTGGAGATCAGCAAGGCCGGGCTGGCGGCTCGCACCGATAGACGTTTCATTTCGGTGTGGATAGTGTTTAATTCCGCCGAGGCATCGATGCGGCCCAAACGAGAAAATTGCGGCAGCACCGACAAGGTAATATTTTGTCCCACACCGAGTTGCGGCACGATGCCATGCCGCTTGCGATCTTCCGGCACCATGCTGATCCCGGCACGGATCGCATCCAGCGGAGACTTGATCTGCAGCGGGCGACCTTCGAGAAAAACACCGGCCGACGAAACCCCCGAATAGGCGCCGAAAATCGCCTGCATCAATTCGGTACGGCCGGCCCCGACCAGGCCGGCCACACCCAGTATCTCGCCACGGCGCAGCGAGAACGAGATATTGTCGACGCGCTTGCGGCGCGGGTTGGTGACGTCGTAACAAGTGACGTTGCGGGCTTCGAAGATCACCTCGCCGATCGCATGGGGTTCATGCGGAAACAGGTCCTTGATTTCCCGGCCCACCATCATCGAGATGATGCGGTCGGTACTTAGCGAGCGCATAGGCTCGGTGGCCACATGGCGGCCGTCGCGGATCACGGTGATGGTGTCGCACACGGCTTCGACTTCATCGAGCTTGTGCGAAATATAGACGCAAGCCACACCTTTCTTTTTCAGGTCGCGCACGATATTCAGCAGCGTGTCGATTTCGGAACGGGTCAGCGATGAAGAAGGTTCATCGAGCAACAATAATTTGGCGCGTTTGTTGAGTGCCTTGGCAATCTCGATCAGTTGCTGATGGCCGCCGCCATAATTCATCACCGGTTGCGCGACGTTGATGCCCTGGATATTCAAGTCATGCAATAGTTGTTCGGCACGCTGATACATGGCCGCGTAATTCATCCGTCCGCCGGGCAAGGTAATTTCATTACCCATGAAAATATTTTCCGCGACCGACAGTTGCGGCACCAGCATCAATTCCTGGTGGATGATGACGATGCCCGCACGCTCGGTATCGCGTACGCCCGTGGCCTTCAGTTCCTCGCCTTCCCAGAGGATTTTCCCGTCCCAACTGCCATGCGGATAGACCCCGGACAAGACTTTCATCAGGGTCGATTTGCCCGCGCCATTTTCTCCGCACAGGCCTACGCATTCGCCGGGCGAAACTTTCAGGCTGATGTTGTCCAGTGCCTTGACCCCGGAAAACGCCTTGCTGATACCCACCATTTCCAACAGGTACTCCGACATCCCAACCTCCCGGATAAATCGCCCTCCGCTTCAGTCCCGCTACACTGTGCCACGAGCGCGCGCGCGACGGCATAGGGGTCTGCCCCGCACGCTGGCGCGGCGGGGCAGGGTGGCGAGTTTGGATGGCTTATTGGCCGGACAATTGCTGCTGGGTGTAGAACCCGTCTTTCACCACCACGTCGGCGGCATTGCTTTTGGTCAGCAAGGTCGGTTGCAGCAAGATCGTGTTGACCTGCTCGACACCGTTATCGTATTTGGCGTTGAAGGCCGGGGTTTGGCCCTGCGCGAGTTGCACCGACATTTTGGCGGCTTCACCGGCAATCAGCTTGAGCGGTTTGTACACCGTCATCGCCTGGGTCCCGTCGATCACGCGTTTGACTGCCGCCAAATCGGCATCCTGGCCCGATACCGGCACCTTGCCCGCCAAATGCTGAGCGGCCAGTGCCTGGATCGCGCCACCGGCCGTGCCGTCGTTCGAGGCGACGATGGCGTCGATCTTGTTGTTATTCGCGGTGAGCGCATCTTCGACAATCCGCAGGGCGGTCGAAGCACTCCATTCCGGCACCCATTGCTGGCCGACGATTTTGATATCGCCCTTGTCGATCGCCGGTTGCAGGATTTTCAACTGGCCTTCGCGCAGCATCTTGGCGTTATTGTCGGTCGGTGCGCCGCCGAGGAGGAAATAATTACCCTTGGGTTGCGCATCATAGACACCCTGGCCTTCCATTTCTCCAACCTTCTCGTTGTCGAACGAGATATAGCCGTCGACCGGGCTGCCGAGTATCAAACGGTCGTACGACACCACTTTAATCCCGGCTTTTTTGGCTTCGGCAATCACATTGCCCAGGGTCTTTGAATTGAACGGCACGATCACAATCACATCGACATTGCGGGCAATCAGGTTTTCGATTTGCGCATTCTGCCGCTCGGCGCTGGCATTGGCCGATTGCACCGACACCGTGGCGCCGAGTTTCTCGGCGGCGGCGACAAAATAATCACGGTCGCGCGACCAGCGTTCGACGCGCAAGTCGTCGATGCAAAACCCGATCACCGGATGTTCTTTGCTGGCGTGCGCCAACGGCGCGACCAGTGTCAGGCTGGCCAGTACCGCACTGCAGATCAGGGAATTCACTATTTTTTTATGCATGTCTCGCTCCTGTTTTATGGATGAGCCGGGCTTGTCGTGCGCTGAGTACTGTGCTGAATACGGCGCCGACCTGCTCCGGGTACTGCGGTACTGCGTTTTTACTGCTTGAAAGATAAGTCCGGCGATGAATGGAATACCGGCTAATGAAATACCGGCTCAAGGGCGCGATATAACTTGGCGAAAGTGGGCCTGCGCCGGTCGCGAAAGAACGCGTGCCGCAGCGGGTCCGGGTGGCGTATGGCTTGTACCTCGGGCATGGGGCAAATGGTTTCGATGGGCACCTCGGGCGCCAGCGCAAGATAAGCCAGGCGTGCCGCCCCGAGCGCCGGGCCGAGTTCGGCGTCGGCGCGCAAGGTGAGCGGGCGGCCGATGATATCGGCCAGCATCTGAGTCCAGTAGGGACTGCGCGAGCCGCCGCCGATCAGGGTAATTTCCTCGGGCGCCAGCCCCGTTGCGTGCAGGGCATCGATGCCGTCGAGCAAGGCAAAACCGACCCCCTCCAGGGTCGCATTGGCCAGATCGGCACGTCCGGTATCGGGTGCCAGCCCGTAGAACACGCCTTTGGCATGGACGTTGTTATGCGGGGTACGCTCGCCGGCGAGGTAGGGCAGGAAGTACGGGCTATCGGCATCATGCCGTGCCTGTGCGGCTTGGGCCTCGGCCAGCAGTGCCGCCACGTCGGGATAAGCGGTCAGGCGGGCGGTAAAATCGAGGCAGCCGGCGGCATTCAGCATCACCGACATCAAATGCCAGGTCTGGGGCAAGGCATGGCAGAAGCTATGCACGGCCGAACCGGGATTGGAGAGAAAACCATCCGACACCGCAAAATATACCCCTGAGGTGCCGAGCGACAACATGGCCTGGCCCGGGCGCACAATGCCGACTCCGATCGCGCCGGCGGCGTTGTCACCGCCGCCCGCAATCACCGGTACCGGGCGCATGCCCCAGCGTTGCGCCAATACGGCGTCAAGCTGGCCGGCGATGCGGTTGCCTTCGACCAGTTCGGGCATGTGTTCGCGGCCCAGGCCGCAGGCGGTCAGCAAGCGCTCGCTCCAGTCGCGGCGCGCGACATCGAGCCACAAGGTGCCGGCCGCGTCGGACGGATCGGTCGCCATCATGCCGCTCAAGCGATAACGCAGGTAATCCTTGGGCAGCAGCACCTTGGCCAAGCGTGCGTAGATGTCCGGTTCGTGGCGGCGCACCCATAAAATTTTCGGCGCGGTGAAGCCGGGCATCGCCAGGTTGCCGGTCAAGGCCCGCAGTTCAGGCACCGCGGCTTCCAGTTCCAGGCATTCGGCATCGCAGCGGCCGTCATTCCACAGGATGGCGGGGCGCAGCACCGCACCCGCGGCGTCGAGCAAGGTCGCGCCATGCATCTGCCCGGTGAGTCCGATCGCCTCGATGGCGGTCGACTCAATACCGGCTGCGCGGGCTTCGCTTAAGAGCTGTTCAATGGCTGCCACGGTGGCGGCCCACCATGCTTCGGGGGCTTGTTCGGACCAGCGCGGATGAGGACGTTCCAAGGTCAAAGCTTGGGTGGCACTGACCCGCACGCGGCCCGCGCGATCGAGCAAGATGACCTTGACTCCGGACGTACCCAGATCGATACCGATAAACATGTGTTTCTCGTCAAAACAAGAGTGAGTGCCGCGGGCACTGCCGCGATGAACGGCAGTGCGCGGGACGGTTTACGCTGGAATGCCGGCGTCGCGGTTTATGCTCGGCAAAATCAGCCGAAGATCGCCGCGTTGACGATATTTTCCAGCCGCTCTTGTTGTCCGCTTTGATGCTGGGGATCGAATTTGCGTGCGATGGCTTCCTGGCCCAAGGATTCCAGCGTGTAGCCGCCGGCCAATATACCGCGGCCGAACTCGGTATCCCAGCCGGCATAACGCTGTGCCTTGAGTGCGGCAAGCTGGTCGTTTTCGATCAGCACCGCGGCACGTTCGAGGGCCACCGCCAGCACATCGATGGCGCCGATGTGGCCATAAAACAAATCGTCCGGCGCTGAACTTTGACGCCGTACCTTGGAGTCGAAATTCATCCCGCCGCTGCTGAAGCCGCCGCCTTTCAATACTTCATACAAAGCCAGCGTCATTTCCTCGACGCTATTCGGAAATTGATCGGTGTCCCAGCCGTTTTGCGGATCGCCGCGATTGGCGTCGAGACTGCCGAACATACCGAGGGCGATGGCCGTGGCGATCTCATGATGAAACGAGTGACCGGCGAGGGTGGCATGATTGGCTTCGAGATTGACCGCTATTTCGTCTTGCAAACCATATTGCGTGAGAAAGCCATGGACGCTTGCCACATCATAGTCATACTGATGTTTGGTCGGTTCCTGCGGTTTGGGTTCGATCAGCAGTGCGCCTTTAAAACCGATCTTGTGTTTATGCTCGACCACCAGATGCAAAAAGCGCGCGAACTGTTCACGCTCGCGCTTGAGGTCGGTATTCAACAAGGTGTCGTAACCTTCGCGGCCGCCCCACAGCACATAGTTGGCTCCGCCCAGTTGCTGGGTCGCGCTCAGGGCGTGCGCGACCTGGGTTGCGGCATAAGCGAACACTTCCGGATTGGGATTGGTGGCGGCGCCGGCGGCATAACGCGGATGCGAAAACAGATTGGCCGTGCCCCACAGCAAGGCCACACCGCTTTCTTCCTGCTTTTTTTGCAGATAGTCGGTAAGGCGCTTGAAGTTGTCGACATAGGCAGCAAGGCTGCTGCCTTCAGGGGCGACATCGGTGTCGTGGAAGGTATAAAACGGCGTGCCCAGCTTGCTGAAGAATTCAAATGCCGAATCGGCTTTTTCATAAGCGCGTTCCAACTCGTTGCCGGCTTGCTGCCAGGGGCGCTGAAAGGTACCCTGGCCGAATACATCGCTGCCCGGCCAGACAAATGAGTGCCAGTAGCACACCGCAATCCGCAGATGCTCGGCCATGGTTTTGCCCAGTACCTTCCTGGATTTATCGTAATGCCGGAAGGTATAGGGTTGGGTGGATTCAGGACCCGCGTAAACGATAGGTGGGATAGCTTCGAAGTAGGACATTGTGTCTCCATCTGTTATCTTGGTTTGACGTCATGCTGCCGTTACGTCAGCCACAGCGCAATTACGAAATTCGCCATTGCGCATGATGTTTCTCACCGCGCATACGGCACTGCCTGCGTCCGGCCCTACAATGCCAGGCAAGCATGCCGCCAGGTTTTTGCAGCGCGGCACTCTTTCGTTATCACGGAGACCGCCACCGGCCGGGGCGGTATCAACAGGCACCCATACCATGAGCCGAACTCAGACCACCCACCGCATCGCCTTGCTGTTCAACGCGAACAAGGTGTATGACCGCGAAATCATCGCGGGTATCGGGCATTACCTGCAATCGACGCGCGTGGTCTGGGATCTCTTCCTGGAAGAGGATTTCCGCTGCCGCTTGAACGGCATCGAACAATGGGACGGCGACGGCATCATTGCCGACTTCGACGATCCGGCCGTTTGTGCTGCGCTGCATCAATGTCAAATGCCGGTGGTGGCGGTCGGCTCTTCCTATCGCGATGCCGCTTTATATCCGGTCAATCTGCCTTACATTGCCACCGACAACGCCAAGCTGATGGAATTGGCTTATGGCCATCTGATCGATGTGGGTTTGCAGCAATTCGCGGTGTACAGCCTGCCGGCGGCCCCGGAAAATCGCTGGGCCCAGGAGCGCGAAGCGGCGTTCCAGAGCTTGCTGGATGCCGACGGCATGACGGGCGAGATCTATCGCGGCGCGTCAACCAGTGCCTTGGCGTGGAACGAGTCGCTGGAACAATTGAGTGCATGGCTGCTGGCGCTGCCGAAGCCGGTCGGCATCATTGCCGTCACCGACGCCCGGGCGCGTCACCTGTTGCAGGCCTGTTTGATGGCGGGGCTGGCGGTGCCGGAGCAGGTGGCCATCATCGGCATCGACAACGATCCCTTGACCCGCACCCTGACGCGTACGCCTTTGTCTTCGGTGATACAAGGCGGCGACGAAATGGGGCGCACGGCGGCCCATTTGTTGCACAAGATGCTGCATGGCGCCCGTTTTCCCGGCGTGCGGATTCTGGTGCCGCCGGTGGGCATCAACGTGCTGGCCTCGAGCAAGCATGAACCGCCCGCCAGCCCCTATGTGATGCGGGCGCGCCATTTTATCCGCCAGTATGGCTGCCAGGGGATCAAGACCGAGCAGGTGGCCGACTATGTCGGCGTCTCGCGCTCTTCGCTGGAAGAATACTTCCGCCGCGAATTGGGTCACACGGTGCATCATGAAATCCTGCGGCATAAACTGGAGCTGGCGCAGACGTTGCTGAGCGGGCAGCAGCACTCCAGCGCCGAAATCGCGATACGCTGCGGTTTTACCTCATTGCAATATATGTATGCCGTGTTCCGGCGCGAGCTGGGCTGCACCCCCAAGGAATACCAGGAGCGCATGCGTAATCCGGCAAGCTCCGAGCATGGTTTGGGTTCCGCTCCTTGAACTGCGGTGCCTTGGCTTGACCTTTAGCTTGCTCCATTCGTTTTGGCCGCTTAATTTTGGTCCTCGAACTTAGTCCCTTTAGCTCTAGCGAATTTCCATGACCCATTCTGTACAAATTTCTTCCGCCATCTGGGGCAAGCTGCCTGCGGGCGATGCCGTTACCCGTTACACCTTGCGCAATGCCCACGACATGCAGGTCTCCATCATGGACCTGGGCGGTTCCTTGCAGTCATGGCTTGCGCCCGACCGCAGCGGGCGGCTGGTGGATATCGTGCTGGGGCACCCGGAGGCCGCCGATTATGCGGCGCAGCGCACTTATATGGGCGCGCTGGTGGGACGTTGGGCCAATCGTATTGCCGGTGCCAGTTTTATGCTCGACGGCATGCGTTATGCGGTCGACCCGAACGAGGGGCAGAATTTACTGCATGGCGGCTGGCATGGTTTTGACTGCGTGTTCTGGGACGTGGCCGAGGTCGACGGCGGTCTGCAACTGAAGTACGAATCGCCTGAAGGCGAGGGCGGCTTTCCGGGCAAGGTCGCCGTGACGGTAGTCTATCGACTGGATGACGACGGCACGCTGACGATAGCTTACGACGCCGTGACTGACGCGCCGACGCCGCTGAATTTCACCAATCACGCATTTTTCAATTTAAGCGGGCCGCGCACCGATATTCGCGGCCATATTCTGACCCTCGATGCCGATCATTTTCTGGAAATCGATGCGGCCTCGATTCCGACCGGCATCGCCGAAGTGGCGGGCAATGCTTTCGATTTCCGTACTCCGGCGCCGATCGGTGCCCGGCTTGACTGGCCCAATGCGCAATTGGAGCGCGCCGGCGGTTTCGATCATTGTTTTGTGTTGCGGCACAATCCCGCCGAACCGCATGCCTTGCGCCGGGTGGCCTCGTTATACGACCCGGCCAGCGGGCGGGAACTGACAGTTTCGACCACTGAAGCCGGTTTGCAGTTGTATACCGGCAACCATATCGCCGGACAAAAGGGCAAGGCCGGGGCGATCTACCGCAAGCATGACGCCGTCTGCCTGGAAGCCGGGGCTTTTCCCAACCGCATCAACATGCCGGACCCGGAAGCCGTGATCTTGCGTCCAGGCAGCCGCTACCGGCAAATCACGCAATATCGCCTGGGTGTGCGCGACGACGCGTGAGGTTGGCGGGTGGGTGCTGCCTGAGAGGGTGTGCAACAGGCACGGGCCTTTCATGCGCGCCCGTTGCACGCGCCTGTTGCGCACGTATCGTTCCCCTATTTTTGTACGACACAGGGCTTAACCATTTCTCAAAAATACTGTATAAATGTACAGTATTGAGGTGGTGCCCATTATGTCCGCAAGGGCAGGGTTCGACGCCTCTATTTGGTCCGGCATGCTGGCGTGAAAGCCCTGCTGCATAGACTGAGCCGCAAGCCGTAGCGTTGCTTGCGACGCAGTTCAGCCCGGCTTGAAACCAACCAGGAGGGCAGGGAGATGCCGGCAACCATGCTGCGGGCGGAAGTGTCGCCGCCGTTAGCCGATCTGCCGCCTCATCTGGCCCGGCAAGTGTGGCGGGGCGGCCAACTGGGGCGAACCGCGGAGCGGGTGGTGCCGACCGGGCAAGCGGCGCTGGATGCCGAATTGCCGGGCGGCGGCTGGCCTGTCGGCGGGTTGACCGAGTTACTGATGGAACAGCCCGGGATTGGCGAGTTACGTTTGCTGGCTCCGGCTTTGCGAGGCTTGACCGCGGACGGGCCGCAAGCACGTTATGTGGCCCTGATTGCACCGCCTTATCTGCCTTATGCGCCGGCATTGGCGGCCTGGGGCATCGCGCTGGAACGGGTTATCTGGATCAAGGCTGACGCCCGGCAAGCCTTATGGGCGGCGGAGCAGACGCTGAAGCACGAAGGTGTGGGCGCGGTGCTGGTCTGGCTGCCTAAAGTGCGTGCCGACGCGCTCAGGCGTTTGCAAGTGATGGCGCAAGACGGGCAGGCGCTGGCTTTTTTGCTGCGGCCGGCCAGTGCTGCAACGCAGTCATCGGCGGCGCCGTTACGCATCCTGTGCCGGGCGGGGGGCGGGCTGGGGGGGCTTGCGGCACATGCAGCAACCGCGGCATCGGCCCGGCGCAGCGGCAGTCTGGCGCACCAGGCGGCTAACCCGGACCCGGCCAACGCGGCCAACGCGGCCGATCAATACGCAAGCTACCTGCAACTCGAGCTTTTCAAGCGGCGCGGTCCGGCATTGGCGGCACCGCTGCATGTGCGCTTGCCGCTGGAAGAGTCGGCCGGCTGGCCGCGGGTTGCGCCATTGCCGTCCTGGTTCAATGATGTGCCGGAGCTTGAGCTTGCCGCCCACGCTGTCACCCCCTTGCAGGAGACCAATCATGTTGTGGATCGCCGTGACGTTGCCGGGTCTGCCGCTCGAAGCGCTCAGGCCGCCGTTACTGCCGGCGCTTGAAATGCCGCAACGCTGCATGGTGCTGGCACAGCACAACCGCGTCACCTTGCTTGACGCGACGGCCGCGGCGCTCGGCATCCAGGTCGGGATGTCGCGCACCCATGCGCAGGCGCTGGTGCCCGATCTGCTGTTGCTGGGCGCCGATCCGCTGCGTGAGCATGAGGCGCTGGCTGCGGTGGCGCTGGCTTTGTTGCGCTATACGCCGCGCGTGGTGTTGACTGAAGCGCACACCATCTTGCTCGAAGTCAGTGCCAGTTTGCGTTTGTTCGGCGGCATCCGGCGCTTATGGCGCGCGCTAAGTGAAACCCTGGACGGCTTTGCTTATCGCAGCGTCTTGGCCTGCGCGCCGACCGCATGGGGTAGTTGGCTGCTGGCGCAAGCGCGGGTGCATACGCAGATGCAGGCGGTCGGCGCACGAGTCGGTGCAAGCCTGCGTTACCGTGTGTTGCGCGCCGGCATGTTGACTCGGATGCTGGAACGTCTGCCCGTCGCTTTGTTGCCGGCCGCGGCGCCGCATCTCATGGCGTTGGAGCAATTGGGCTGCGACACCTTGCGTGTCTTGCGGGCGCTGCCCGAGGCCGGGGTCGTGCGGCGTTTCGGCAGCGCGTTGCCGCAGCAACTGGCCCAGGCTTATGGGATGGCGCCTGATCCGCGCGAGTGGTTTGTCGCCCCGGCCAGCTTTGCCGTGCGGCTGGAATTACAGGCGCGGGTGGCCAATACCGAAGCCTTGTTATTTGCGGCACGGCGCCTGCTGCTGCAATTGGCGGGCTGGCTGGCGGCGCGGCATGCCGCGGTCAGCGGTTATACGTTGCAACTGGTGCATGAAACCGCGCGCAGCGGTATGCCCCAGGTGTCGGAATTGCCGGTTGCCTGGTCCGCGCCGAGTCGCGACGCCGACCATCTGGCCTGGCTGCTGCGCGAGAAATTTAATCAAACCCGTTTGCTTGCGCCGGTGCTGGAACTGCGTTTGATCACCAGCCAGGTCGAGCCCTACGCGCCCGCGTCGGATACCTTGTTTCCGCTGCCGGGTATCGAGCGCGATTCGATGCTGCGTCTGGTGGAACGGCTGGCCGCACGGTTGGGCCGTGAAGCGGTGCTGCAGATGGTGCCGCATGCCGACCATCGGCCGGAGGTGGCATTGGCCGATACGCCATGTCGCATCGCCGCGCCGCGAGCCCGTGCACGAGCCGGCGGCGCGGCGCGCACGCGTACCCATGCGGCGTCGACCGCGGCGGGTTCGGCTGGCGCTTCAGTTGCTTCCTCAGTTGGCTCTTTGGCCAAGCTCTCAGGCAGCGCCGGGCTGCGTCCGGCCTGGTTGCTGGAAACCGCGCAAGCCTTGGCCGTACGTGAAGGACGGCCGGTGTTGCAAGGCGCGTTACAGAAGCTCAGCGGACCCGAGCGTATCGAAACCGGCTGGTGGGATAGCCCGGGTGCCGCGCGGGATTATTTTGTGGCGCGCGATACGCGCGGCAGCCTGTGCTGGATTTATCGCGAATGCCGCAGCGGCCGCTGGTTTTTGCAAGGCTGGTTTGCTTGAGTCTAGGAATTTCATTCATCAAACAATTTACGCAACAGGACACTCGTGGAGTTTTTGCATGTCCTTGCCTGATTTCGACCCTGAGCTTACCGCACACGCCTTATGCGCCGCCTCGCCCGATGCGCAGGCGGCACAGCCCGCTTATGCGGAACTGCATTGCGCGAGTAATTTCTCTTTTCTGAAAGGTGCTTCGCATCCCGAAGAATTGGTCGAACGTGCCGTGGGGCTGGGTTATAGTGCTTTGGCACTTACCGATGAATGTTCGCTGGCCGGGGTGGTGCGCGCTCATGTCGCGCTACGGCAGTGGCGGGAAAAACAGCCGCAGGCGGCGCCGTTCAAGCTGATCATCGGCAGTGAAATCAGGCTGACGACCCCAACCGGAACCGCATGGGCGACGCTCTTGATCCTGGCCTGTAATCGCAGCGGTTACGGCGATCTGAGCGAACTGATTACCTTGGCTCGGATGCGGGTGGAGAAGGGCAGTTATCGCCTGGAACGCGATGACCTGACCCAACCTCCCGGCGAGTATGCCCATCTCGCCGGCTTGCCCGATTGTTTGTTGATTCTGGTGCCGGATCCGGCAGCTTCTTATGCCGATACCTTGGCCCAGGCCCAGTGGCTGGCCGGATTTGCCGCCGGCCGCGCCTGGCTGGCACTGGAGCTTTGGCAGCGGGGCGACGATGCCCGGCAGCGCGCGCGGCTACGCACCATTGCCTCGGCCAGCGGCTTGCCCTTGCTGGCGGCGGGTGGGGTGCTGATGCACCTGCGTTCGCGCAAGGTGCTGCAAGATACCTTGACGGCGATCCGCCTCAATACGCCGCTGGCCGCGTGCGGTTTTGCCCTGGCGCCGAATGCCGAGCAGCACTTGCGTTCGCGCCGGCGTTTGGCGGCCTTATATCCGGCGGATACCCTGGCGCAGACGCTCGCGGTGGCGGCACGGTGCCAATTTTCGCTCGATGAATTACGTTACGAATATCCCGAGGAAATCGTGCCGGCCGGGCAGACCCCGGCCAGTCATCTGCGCAATCTGGTGTATGCGGGCGCGGCACAGCGCTGGCCCGACGGTATCGCTGACGCCAGCCGGACCCAGATCGAGCATGAATTGACGCTGGTCGCGGATCTGCACTACGAACCGTATTTCCTGACGGTGCACGATATTGTCGCGTTTGCCCGGCGTTGCGGGATTTTGTGTCAGGGGCGCGGCTCGGCGGCCAATTCCGTGATCTGTTATTGCTTGCACATTACTGAAATCGATCCGGTCGCGATGAAGATGCTGGTCGAGCGTTTTATTTCGCGCGAGCGTAATGAGCCGCCCGATATCGACGTCGACTTCGAGCATCAGCGGCGTGAAGAGGTGATCCAATATCTTTATCAAAAATACGGCCGGCATCGTGCGGCATTGACCGGTGCGCTGATCACCTATCGCAGCCGCAGCGCTATCCGCGATGCCGGCAAAGCCCTGGGGCTGGACCCGCAAATTGTCGAGCGCCTGGCGCAACATCATCAGTGGTGGGACGGCCAGGGTGACCTGACGCAACAGTTCGGCGCGGCGGGTTTAAATCCCGATGCGCCGATTACCCGGCACCTGGGACAGGTGGTGCGTACGCTGCGCGGTTTTCCGCGGCATCTGTCGCAGCATACCGGCGGTTTTGTGATTGCCCGCGACAAATTGTCGCGGCTGGTGCCGGTCGAAAATGCGGCGATGGCCGAGCGCAGCGTGATCGAATGGGATAAAGACGATCTCGATGCGCTGGGCTTGTTGAAGGTCGATGTGCTGGCGCTGGGCATGCTCTCGGCGATCCGGCGCACGCTGGAATTGGTGGCGCAGCGTCATGACCTGCCGTGCTTGCGGATGCAGGACATTCCACGCGAAGATCCGCAGACCTACGAAATGATCTGTCATGCCGATACCATCGGCGTGTTCCAGATTGAATCGCGGGCGCAGCAGAGTATGTTGCCGCGCCTGCGGCCGCGGATATTTTACGACTTGGTGGTGCAGGTCGCGATCGTGCGGCCCGGGCCGATTCAAGGCGGCATGGTGCACCCGTACTTGCGCCGCCGGCAAGGGCTGGAGCCTATCGATTATTCGAAGGATGACATCAAGCCGGCCTTGGAGCGTACTTTCGGGGTGCCGATTTTCCAGGAGCAGGTGATGCAACTGGCGATGATCGCGGCCGGTTTCACTGCCGGAGAAGCCGATGCCTTGCGGCGTGCGATGGCGGCCTGGCGCAGAAAGGGCAATCTGCATATCTTCCAGGCCAAGCTGGTACAAGGCATGCTTGAACGCGGTTATAGCGACGAATTTGCGCAGCGTATCTGCCGTCAGATCGAAGGCTTTGGCGATTACGGTTTTCCGGAAAGCCATGCGGCGAGTTTTGCTTTGCTGGTCTATCTCAGCAGTTGGTTGAAACGCCACGAGCCGGCCGCGTTTCTGGCCGGTCTGTTGAACAGCCAGCCCCTGGGTTTTTATTCGGCTTCGCAACTGGTGCAGGATGCCAAGCGTCATGGCGTGACGGTCTTGCCGCCCGATGTGACGCAGAGCGACTGGGAGTCGTCGCTGGAACTGCCGGGTGTCGATGCCCAACCGCAGCAGCGTATGGTGAACGGGTTTAACGAAGTGCCGCTCGGAGTGGGGGGGCGCGGTGGCGGCCGGCCCAAAATCAATCCGGAGGATTACATACCGGACTTCAGCGAACCTGCCTGGCAAGCGGCTTTACATGCCTGGCGTAACGACCTGCATCAAGCCCCCGCGACTTACGGCGCAGGCGGCCCGGCCGTCAGGCTGGGGCTGAAACTGGTGAGCGGATTGTCACAGTTGGCGGCTGAGCGCATCATGGCGGCGCGCAATCGGGCGCCTTTTATCGATGTCGATGACCTGGCCCGCCGCGCCGCGCTAAATCGTCGCGAACTGCAGGTACTGGCGGCGGCGAATGGCTTGGAAGTCCTGGCCGGGCATCGGCGTCAGGCATGGTGGAAAGTCACGGCCCAGCAGCCTGTGACGCGCTTGTTGCGCGATGCGCCGGTGGCCGAAGCCGATTTGCTGTTGCCGGCGGCGCCGGAAGGACGCGAAATCCTGGCCGATTACCAAAGCATGGGACTGACCTTGCAGCGGCATCCGCTGGCTTTGCTGCGCCGGCGCCTGAGCGCAAAACGTTTCAAGACCGCCGCCGAACTGGCGGCCTATCCGAACGGACGGCTGGCCCGCGCCTGCGGCATTGTCACGGTCAAACAGCGACCCGGCACCGCCAGCGGGACGATTTTTGTGACGCTGGAAGATGAAACCGGGGTGGTCAACGTGATTGTCTGGCCCGCGCTGGTCGAACGCCAGCGCAGGGAGCTGCTGAATGCCTCTTTGCTGGGGGTGTACGGCGTCTGGCAGCGCGAAGGCGAGGTGATGCATTTGGTGGCTCAACTGCTGGTCGATGAAAGTCCTTTGCTGGGTGCTTTGACTATCCCCAGCCGGGATTTCCATTAAGCCGGGGACGGTGCGCCGCCGCTTGTGCGCTCAGTCGGTGTGCGCTCAACTCCTGGCCTCAAGCCTCAAGCCTCAAGCCTCAAGCCTCAAGCCTCAACCGTATAACCAGCCTCGTCGATGGCAGCCTTTAAAGCGGCACTCTCCTGATTGCTTTCAACCTTGACCAGGCCGCTTGCCAGATCAACTTCAACCCGGGCCTGTGCGTCGAGCGCCTGAATCGAACTGGTGACGGCTTTGACGCAATGTTGGCAGCTCATGCCGGCGACTTTGAATTCTGTCATGGGAGTTTCCTCAGCAATAAAACTATCGGTCTTCGATTATGAACCTTAGCGGCTTGGCTTGCAGCACGCCGGCGTCAGACGAGGTACGATCAAGCTGATGGCGGCAGACACAGCCGGCCGCACGAATTGAATGCAAGGAATCCATCATGAACCGCGCCCTGGATCGCGCCGCAAACAGCGTCACCACCAGCGCCGTGCATAGCGCAGCCGGCCCATTGCCGCTTGCGCTGTCCGCCGCGGGGGACCTCGGCGTCGGCGCAAGCCTGGGCGGCAGCGGCGAACGCCCCGCCCAGCGCTGGACTTTTGCCGTCGACGGCATGACCTGCGCCTCGTGTGTAGCGCGGGTCGAGAAAGTACTGACCCGCTTACCCGGCGTGCAGAGCGCCAGCGTCAATCTGGCGAGCGAAGCGGCGACCATCACGGCCCAGGCGCAGTTGGGTTTCGCCGAGGTGGCTGCGGCGCTTGAGCGGGCCGGTTATGCGGTGCCGCGCGACACCCTCGATTTGCAGATTGAGGGCATGACTTGCGCGTCCTGCGTGGCGCGTGTCGAAAAAGCGCTGCAGCGGGTTCCCGGCGTGGTCAGTGCCAATGTCAACTTGGCCACCGAACAAGCCCGCATCAGCGCCTGGCGCGGCATCGCCACGCCGGACGACTTGCTGGCCGCGATCGAACGTGCCGGTTACCACGCCCATCCCATGCACGACACACAGGCACTGCCTGCCGCGCCCATCAGCGCGTTCAAAAGCGGCTGGCGGGTGTGGCTCGCGGCAGTGTTGTCACTACCGCTGATTGTGCCGATGCTGGCGATGCCCTTCGGCATCGATCTGATGGTGCCGGCCTGGGTGCAATGGGCCTGTGCCACGCCGGTGCAATTCTGGCTTGGGGCACGCTTTTACCGCTCGGGCTGGGCCGCTTTGCGCTCCGGCAGCGGCAATATGGATCTGCTGGTGGCGCTGGGCAGCAGCGCCGGCTACGGCCTGAGTGTGGCGCTGTGGCTGAGCGCGCCGGCCGGGGCGATGCCGCATTTGTATTTCGAAGCTTCGGCGGTGGTGATCACCCTGATCTTGCTCGGCAAATGGCTGGAAGGGCGGGCCAAGCGGCAGACCACCGAAGCGATCCGCGCCTTGCAGGCCTTGCGTCCGGAAACCGCGACAGTGATCCGCGCTGGGCAAACCGTGCAGCTCAGCGTGGCTCAGGTACAGGTCGGCGATGTGGTGGTGGTGCGCGCCGGCGAGCGGATTCCGGTGGATGGCGTGATCGTCGACGGGCAGAGCGAGGTTGACGAATCGATGTTGACCGGCGAAAGCCTGCCGGTGGCCAGGCAGGTGGGTGACGCGGTCACGGGTGGCGCGCTGAACGGCAACGGTTTGCTGCGGATCGAGACTCGCGCCGTGGGCACCTTGACCATGCTGGCGCGGATTATCCGCATGGTCGAAGACGCGCAACTGGCCAAAGCTCCCATCCAGCGTCTGGTCGACCGTGTCTCCGAGGTGTTTGTGCCGGTGGTGGTGGTGCTGGCCTTGCTCACTTGCCTGGGCTGGTGGCTGGCGGGCGCGGGTTTGCCGCTGGCGGTAATCCGGGCGGTTTCGGTGCTGGTGATTGCCTGCCCGTGCGCGCTGGGATTGGCCACCCCGGCGGCGATTATGACCGGCACCGGAGTGGCGGCGCGCTTCGGCATCCTGATCAAGGATGCGGGCGTGCTCGAAATCGCGCATCGGGTGAATTCGATCGCTTTCGATAAGACCGGCACCCTGACTTCCGGCAAACCGACCCTGGCGGGCTGTGTGGCGTTTGCCCCAGTCGCCCCAGCCGCCGCATCGGGTACGCCGCAATTGCCCGCCGATGCCCCGGACCCGGGCAAGGATGGCGTAGACGGCGCCACTGGACCGGTGTTGCGGTTGGCTGCCGCTTTGCAAAGCGGCAGCACCCATCCCTTGGCGCAGCCGCTGCTCGACGCGGCGCATGCGACCGGGGCGGCCTTGCCCGTCGCGAGCCAGGTGCAGAGTCAGCCGGGGCGCGGCATGTCGGCCAGCGTCGAGGGGCGCACAGTATGGCTGGGCAATGGCGCGATGATGGCGGAATTGGGAGTGGACCTGGGGCCCTTCGAGGCGCGGGCCGCCGCCTGGGTCAGTCAAGGCTGCAGTATGTCGTGGCTGGCCAGTGCGCCGGCGGCTGAAAGCGATGCCGGCGCACCGCTGGTGTTGGCGATGTTTGCTTTCAACGACGAAATCCGGCCCGCGGCAAAAGCCGCGATCGGCCGTTTGCATGAGCTGGGCATCAAATGCGCGATGTTGACCGGCGATAGTGCCGGCGCCGCGCAGCGGGTGGCCGCGGCACTCGGCATCGATCAGGCCGATGCCGTGCGCGCGCAGGTTTTGCCGGCGGGCAAGGCCGACTATATCGCCGCCGAACGAGGGCGCGGCGCGGTGACGGCGATGGTGGGCGACGGGGTCAACGATGCGCCGGCGCTGGCCGCGGCCGACGTCGGCATCGCCATGTCCAGCGGCACCGATGTGGCGATGCAGGCAGCCGGTATCACGCTGATGCGCGGCGATCTGATGCGGGTGGTCGATGCGCTCGATATTTCGCGGCGCACCTATAACAAGATCCGGCAAAACCTGTTCTGGGCTTTCGTTTACAACGTTGTCGGCATTCCACTCGCGGCCTGGGGGCTGCTGAGCCCGGTGGCGGCGGGTGCGGCGATGGCGGCCAGCAGTGTGAGTGTGCTGGCGAATGCCTTGCTGCTGAAGCGCTGGCGGCCGCGGTCGATGCCTCGTTGAGCCCGGCATGGGCTTTGAGCAAGGGCTTAAGTCATTGATATAAAGGTTTTTTCTTAAAAACCGAACGGCTGGACGGAATTAGAGGCCTACCTCAGGCGCAAGCCGCAAAAAGCGCCTATAATCCGGGTTAACGCTTGTAAGGGTATTCCCTAGATTGTTCTCGGGCCTGAAGCGCAACTACCTGGAGAAAGAAAATGATTGCAGCACTGTTTATGGGCTTGAGCAACTGGTTTGAACGTCTGGAACGCCAAGGCCGCGATGCTTATCTGGCTGAGTCGCATGACATCGTCGAACTGGAACATCGGATCCGCGTTCTCGAAACCGAAAGCTTCCGCGTTCTGTAAGTCTGTGTGTGTTTGAATCGCGCTATCGTTTGATGCGCAATGTTGTGCGCTTGGTTCAGCTTGAGCGGTTAGCTCGACCTTGATGGTCAAAACCGTGTTGTAACCTGGCCGTTTCGGCACGGGCCCGGCTTGACTGCGGCGGTAAGCTGCGTCGCCACGCGCCTCGTGCGTTTCTGCCAGGTGGTGCCAGGTGGTGCCAGGTGGTATGGGACAGGGCAATGCCAGGTCCGTCGGCGGCCGTCCACCCCAGTCTTCCCACACGTAAAATCAAAAAATCCCCGTATCAGCCACCCGCTCAGGCACCCTTGTGTTCGAGCGCAAATTTGGCCGAGCTATCCTGGCCCAGCATTTTGACCAGATAAGGCATGCTTTCGCTGAGCATTTTGTACAGCGTATAGGGCGGGTTCAGGATAAACATGCCGCTGCCGAACAGCCCCAGGCCGCCCATGGGCGGCGCGCTGATGGTCAGCGATACATGCAGCCAGCCCTTGGGTTGCAAACGTTTCAACTGCTCCGCAAAACGCTGCGATTCGAGTCGCTGCACTTGCGGGTACCAGACCGCGTAAGTTCCCGTGGCGAAACGCTTGAGCGCGTCTTCCAGTGTCGTCAGGGTGCGATGGTAGTCGCGCTTGTCTTCGTAGGACGGGTCGATCAGCGTCAGGCCGCGGCGCGAGGGCGGCGGCAACATGGCTTTCAGACCGTCGAAGCCGTCGCCGTCATACAGCATGGCGCGCCGGCCCAGGTCGCTGAAGTTATTGCGCAGCACGTCGATTTCAGTGCTGTGCATTTCAAACAGTCGCAATTTGTCGATATTGCGCGATAGTTGCGAAGCCAGATACGGCGAACCGGGGTAATAACGCAACACGCCATCCGGGTTCAGCAAACGCACCGCATCGACATATTCCTTCAACAGCACCGGCAAATCGGTGCGGCCCCACAGGCGACTGATGCCGCTTTCATACTCGGCGTTTTTGGCGGCAAACCCTTCGTGCAGCGCATAAGCGCCGGCGCCGGCATGCGTATCGATATACCAGAACGGTTTGTCCTTCTGGATCAGATACTGCAATAACTGGACGACGACACTGTGCTTGAGCACGTCTGCGTGGTTGCCGGCGTGAAAGCCGTGGCGATAGCTAAGCATGGAGGAAGTGCCGCGAAGACAAGGAAAGGGCATCCATTGTAACGGAAGCCTGGGGCCGCGACGCTGGCAAACGCATACAAGCTGCTGCCGCCCGGTCAGATCGGTCCGGTGATGGATTGGACCGATGCAGGGGGCAGCAGGGGCCGAATCGGGCGCAACAAGGGCGTAGCAGAGGAAACAACCGGCGCCGCATGACACGGCGCCGCATGACACGGCGCCGCATGACACGGCGCCGCATGACACGGCGCCGATGGCTACTCGTAGTCTTTGCCGACGATGCTTTCGATCTGGCTCAGTACCTCGGGTGTGATGCGCGCCACGATGTCCGCCGCTTTCAGGTTCTCGGCGATCTGGCCGGCATGCGAAGCGCCCGTGATCACGGTACTGACGCGCGGATTTTTCAGGACCCAGGCCAGGGATAATTGGGCCAGCGTGCAATCGAGTTCATCGGCGACCGTGGCCAGGCGGCCGACGATCTCGTTTTTACGCGTGTCGGTGAGCTTGTCGCGCAGGAATTCGAAACCCTGAATTTCGCCGCGGCTGCCGCTGGGCACGCCCGCGCGATATTTGCCGGTGAGCAGGCCCGAGGCCAGCGGACTCCAGGTGGTCAGGCCCAGGCCCAGATCTTCATACAGACGCGCATATTCTTGTTCGACCCGGCTGCGGTGGAACAGGTTGTACTGGGGTTGTTCCATCACCGGTTTGTGCAAATGATGGCGCTCGGCGATCTCGTAGGCGGCGCGGATTTCGTCGGCGCTCCATTCCGAGGTGCCCCAATACAAGGCTTTGCCGCGCGTAATCATATCGCTCATGGCCCATACCGTTTCTTCAATGGGCGTAGCCGGATCGGCGCGATGGCAGAACACCAGGTCGACATAATCGAGTTGCAGGCGCTTGAGCGAAGCATCGATGGCGTTATGCAGGTATTTGCGATTCAGCGTGTGAAACTGGTTCGGCCCGCGATTGATACCCCAGAAAAATTTGGTCGAGACCGCATAGCTGACGCGCGGCCAAGCCAGCTCTTTTAACGCCGCTCCCATGATGGTTTCGGATAAACCGCCGGCGTAACTCTCGGCGTTATCGAAAAAATTGACTCCGGCGTCATAAGCCACGGCCAGCGACTCGCGCGCGGCGCGATGATCGACCTGCTTGCCATACGTCACCCATGAGCCCACTGAGAGTTCGCTGAGTTGCAGGCCGGAGCGGCCCAGACGTCGGTAGTTCATATATGTCTCCTGTCGGGTGAGGGCGGCGCGGTGTGCGCCAGACCGTCATCTTAATGATTAAGCCGAGTTTGCGCTGACGACTATCTCATAATCATGCCTTATCTCACAAACGCAACTAACGGGCTGCTTGTAATTAAACTGAAAACAGTTCGGCAGCGCCCGGCGGCCGCGGCGTCATTTTGCTGATTTGCAGGAATAGTGCTGATTTTTTCGACTAGGGAACTTTGACTTCGATAAATAGCCCATTCTTATGCGATGCTAATGCCTGAATTTCTGTTTTAATTCCCTTGTTCCGCCCTATTTGCTGCTGTCGGCATTCAAGCCGGCCCCGGGTACGCCAGGTCAGCCGCCTGACGTCGGCCGCCCGGCGCCTTGCCCGCAATGCCCCAAGCCGTGACGTGCCGCGCAACATCCTTGCCATAATCCAGGCGCATCGTGTTTGCCGGATGCCACCTACCTGTTGAGGAAACTGATGGATATCGATTCAGTACGTTCGAAAGCCTTTGCCATGCCTCTGACGAGCCCGGCTTTTCCGATGGGACCTTATCGCTTCGTCGGCCGGGAATTCCTGATCATCACCTATCGCACCGACCCTGAGCTATTGCGCGCCGTGGTGCCGGAGCCGCTTGAAATCGGCGAACCGCTGGTGCATTACGAATTTATCCGGATGCGCGATTCAACCGGGTTTGGCGATTACACCGAAAGCGGCCAGGTGATCCCTGTTTCGTACAAAGGGCAAAAGGGCGGTTATACGCTCGCGATGTACCTCGACGATCACCCTCCGATTGCCGGCGGCCGCGAGTTATGGGGGTTTCCCAAGAAGTTGGCGAGTCCCAAGCTGGAGGTGCATACCGATACCCTGATCGGCACGCTCGATTACGGTCCGATCCGGGTCGCCACCGGCACCATGGGTTACAAACATCATGTGCTCGACCATGAGACTGAACTCAAGCGTCTGCAAGGACCTAATTTCCTGCTGAAAATCATTCCGCATGTGGATGGTACGGCCCGTATCTGCGAACTGGTGCGTTATTACCTCGAAGATATCAAGCTGGGCGGTGCCTGGAGCGGCCCGGCCTCGCTGGAACTGGCCGCTCATGCGCTGGCGCCGGTTGCCGAATTGCCGGTATTGGAAATTGTCGAAGCCCGTCATCTGATTGCCGACCTGACACTGGGTCTGGGTGAAGTGGTGTTCGACTACCTCGATCAGAAATAAGCTTCATCTTCACCTTGTTCGATTGTTTGGATCGCTGCCGCCGGCATTACTTCGGCGCACAATAGCGTAGGTGTGGCCGTCGGCGAGGGTGTTTGCCGTCGACGGCGTCAAGTTTTCAATCGACTATTCCGTCACTTTTCTGGAGCCTGTTCATGTCATCAAGCAATCCATTTTCGAATACCGCACTCAAAGGTAAAGTGGCTGTGGTCACTGGTGCCGCCAGTGGCATCGGCAAGGAAATTGCCTGGACCTTGTCCAATGCGGGCGCGGCCATCGCCATCGCCGACTTGAACCTCGACGGCGCCAACGCCGTCGCCGATGAGATCAACAAGGCGGGCGGCCGTGCCATCGGTATTGCGATGGACGTGACCAATGAAGATGCGGTCAATGTCGGGATCGATAAAGTCGCGACCGAGCTGGGTTCGGTCGACATCCTGATTTCCAATGCGGGGATCCAGATCGTCAACCCGATCGAGAATTATGCTTATTCCGACTGGAAAAAAATGATGGCGATCCATGTCGACGGCGCGTTCCTGACCACCAAGGCAGCGCTTAAGCATATGTACAAAGACGATCGCGGCGGCGTGGTGATTTACATGGGTTCGGTGCATTCGCATGAAGCGTCTCCGCTGAAGTCGGCATATGTCACGGCCAAGCACGCTTTGCTGGGCCTGGCCCGGGTCTTGGCCAAAGAGGGCGCCAAACACAATGTGCGTTCGCACGTGATCTGCCCGGGTTTTGTGCGCACCCCGCTGGTCGACAAGCAAATTCCTGAGCAGGCCAAAGAATTGGGTATCAGCGAAGCCGACGTGGTCAAGAACGTGATGCTGGGCGGTACGGTCGACGGCATTTTCACCACCGTCGAAGACGTGGCTCAAACGGCATTGTTCCTCTCGGCGTTCCCGTCCGCGGCACTGACCGGCCAGTCGTTTGTGGTCAGTCACGGCTGGTTTATGCAATAAGCCCAAGGTCTGTCCACCACCCTTAATTTCTCGTCATCGGAGCTACCCGCAATGGCAACAAAACCCGGAGTCCGACCGCGCACCGGCGCACCGCAAAAACTTGACGGACATGCCGGGCGCACCGTGCACCTGCCGCCCTACGAAACAGTCGCATTGGTTTTGCAAGGCGGCGGCGCGCTGGGTTCATACCAAGCGGGTGTCTATGAAGGCTTGACTGAGGTGGGTATTGTGCCGGGCTGGATTGCCGGCATTTCGATCGGGGCATTGACCACCGCGATTATTGCGGGCAATGCCCCCGAAAACCGGGTCGCGCGTTTGCGTGAATTCTGGGAAACCATCTGCGAGCCGCCGCATACGACGGCAGCCTTGCCCGCGCTGGAACAACTTTTGTTCAACACCACCGACAACATGCGCAAGTTGTTGGCTACCTTCAGCGCGGCATCGGCTATCCAGAACGGGCAGAAAGGGTTTTTTATCCCGCGCTTTCCGCCGCCGATGCCGATGATTCCCGGCGACCCCGCGGCTGCCAGCTATTACGACACCGGGCCCTTGAAAGCGACCCTTGAACGCTTGTGCGATTTCGATCGGATCAATTCGCACGAGACACGGGTTTCGGTGGGCGCGGTAAATGTGGGTAGCGGTAACTTCTGCTATTTCGACAACACCAAAATGACCTTGCGCGCCGAGCATTTTATGGCGTCGGGGGCTTTGCCGCCGGGCTTTCCGGCGATCGAGATCGATGGGCAGTTCTATTGGGACGGCGGTTTGGTCTCGAATACGCCGCTGTCCGAAGTGCTGCAAACCTCGCCACGGCGCGATACCTTGGCATTCCAGGTGGATTTATGGAGCGCGGTGGGCGATGTGCCGACCCATGTCGGGGCGATCGGCGAACGGACCAAGGATATTCAATTTTCCAGCCGTACCCGGATGGTCACGGACAACTTGAGCCGGTCGCAGCATTTCCGCCGCGTCTTGCGCGAAGTGCTGGATAAAGTGCCGGCCAAAACGCGCCAGACCGACGGCTGGTGCAAACTGGCCGAAGAGATCGCTTGCGACAAGCACTACAACATCGTGCACCTGATCTATCGCGACAAGGCTTACGAAACCGAATACAAAGACTTTCAGTTCGGTGCGCCCACCATGCGTGAGCATTGGCAAAGCGGGCTGGAGGATATCCGTCACACCCTCAAGCAGGAAAACTGGCTGGATATGCCGACCGGGGATTCCGGTTTTATTACGCACGACATACATCGGCCGCGCAAATAAAAAGGTTTTTCTTTCCGGGGACAGACCACGATTAAAGGATGCTTTAACCGTGGTCTGTCCCCCTTGATGTTCTGCCCTGGCCCGTTGGCCCGTCAGCCGACAGGGGCAGGCAGGAGCATTTAGCGGTGCCCGCCGCCCGCGCCCCCACCGCTATGTCCGCCACCGCTAGAGCCGTTGTGCCCGCCGCTAATCAGCTCTGCGCCGCCGTGCCCCCCAAAGCGACCGCCGTAACGTCCGCCGTAATAGCCTCCACGGTAATGACCGCCGCCGTAATAACCGGCGCCGTAATAACCTCCCAAAACAATGCCGCCGCCGTAAATGCCGCCGTAATCCGCGGCATAGCCGTATGGGTATGGACCGTATGCACCGTAATAGCCCGCGGCATAGGGCTGTGCGTATCCATATCCCGGTCCGACGACACATCCGGCCAAACCCAAAACCGCGCATAAGACTGCAATTAACCTGAACATTTTGCTTGCCTCTCCAGTGATGGCCTTCCAAGTTAGGCGAGTGCGCCGGTCACTTGGTTCACCCAGAGTTGTGTCCTTAAATTTCAGTTGCCGCCTCGAGTTCCCCTTGGCGCGAGCGATAAAAAAAGCCCCGCTCGAAAGCGGGGCGTCTGATCTACTGGATTTTCTTTAAGGCCACGAACCACATTTGAATGATGCGTTAATCGTGGTCCGTCCCCCTTGGGAACTCAGGCAATAACCTTGGCAATGGCGATTGCGACCGTATCGATATTTTTCGTATTGAGTGCCGCGACGCAAATACGGCCGGTGCTGACCGCATAAATGCCGAATTCCTCTTTCAGGCGCTCGACTTGCGCGGCATTCAAGCCCGAATACGAGAACATGCCGCGTTGAGCACTGACAAAACCGAAATCGCGGTTGGCGCCATGGGCCTTGAGCTTTTCCACCAGGCTGATGCGCATGGTGCGGATGCGCTCGCGCATTTCGCCCAGTTCTTCTTCCCACATGGCGCGCAGCTCGGGATTGCCGAGTACGGCCGCCACCACGGCGCCGCCATGGATCGGCGGATTCGAATAGTTGGTGCGGATCACGCGTTTTAATTGCGACATCACGCGGGTGGCTTCGTCTTTGTTGCCGGTGGTAATCGTCAGCGCGCCGACACGTTCGCCGTACAGCGAGAACGATTTCGAGAACGAGCTGGAAATAAACACGTTCATGTCGGTGGCGGCAAACAGGCGTACGGCCGCGGCGTCGGCATGGATGCCGTCGGAGAAGCCTTGGTAAGCCATATCGAGGAAGGGCACCAGCTTGCGTGCTTGCACCGTCTCCGCGACGATTTTCCACTGCTCCGCGCTCAGATCGGCGCCGGTGGGGTTATGACAGCAGGCATGCAACACGATAATGGTGCCGGCCGGGTAGGTGTTCAGCGCCGTTATCATGGCGTCGAACGCGACACCGTGGGTGGTGGCCTCGTAATACGGGTAGTTGATCACCTCAAAGCCTGCTGCTTCAAACAGGGCCCGATGGTTTTCCCAGCTCGGGTCGCTGATGGCGACCTTGGCGTTCGGGTTCAGGCGCTTGAGGAAATCGGCGCCGATTTTCAACGCCCCCGTGCCACCTAGCGCCTGAGCGGTCACCGCCCGGCCTTCCGTGACGAGCGGCGAATCGGCGCCCAGCAACATTTTTTGCACGGCGGAGTCGTAAGCTGCGAGCCCGTCGATAGGCAAATAGCCACGCGGCGAGGCGGTGTCGACCCGAATTTTTTCGGCTTCGCGGACCGCGCGCAAGAGCGGCAGGCGGCCTTCGTCATTGGTATAGACACCCACCCCGAGATTGATCTTGGTGGGCCGGGTATCGGCGTTGAATGCTTCGTTCAGGCCAAGGATGGGATCGCGTGGTGCCAGTTCTACGGCGGAAAACAGAGTCATTTAAAGGCTCGGAAGTGGGGAAACCTGGATCGCCTATAGGGGCTAGAATAGACGGTTAGAAAAAAAGACGAGGTTTGTCTATCCATGCCAGCCCACAGCAATAACCCTAACATTCTAGCGAAGATGACTGATTTGTGCGAGATTTCAGACGGCTCAGGCGCGGTTGCCCCTGATGCAGCGGAGGCGAACTTCGTGCATTTTGACGATTCGCCTTACCAATTATTCCAACCGTATCCGCCCGCCGGCGACCAGCCGGAGGCGATCCGTCAACTGACCGAAGGGATCAGCGATGGCTTGTCGTTCCAGACTTTGCTGGGGGTAACCGGTTCCGGCAAGACCTTCACTATGGCGAATACGATAGCCCGGATGGGGCGTCCCGCCATCATTTTTGCGCCGAATAAGACTTTGGCGGCTCAGTTGTATTCGGAATTCAGGGAGTTTTTCCCCAGAAATGCGGTTGAGTACTTCGTTTCGTACTACGATTATTACCAGCCTGAGGCTTATGTTCCTCAGCGCGACCTGTTTATCGAAAAAGACTCCTCGATTAACGAGCATATCGAGCAAATGCGTTTGTCGGCGACAAAAAGCCTGATGGAACGTCGCGATGTGGTGATCGTAGCCACCGTGTCGGCGATTTACGGTATCGGCAATCCTTCCGAATACCACCGCATGATCCTGACCTTGCGCCAGGGCGACAAAATCGGTCAGCGCGAGGTGATCTCGCGGCTGATTGCGATGCAATATTCGCGCAACGACACCGATTTCCAGCGCGGCACTTTCCGCGTGCGCGGCGACACCATCGATATTTTCCCGGCCGAGCATGCCGAATTGGCGGTGCGTGTCGATTTGTTCGACGACGAGATCGATACGCTGCAATTATTCGACCCCTTGACCGGCCGCATCCGCCAGAAAATTCCACGGTTTACCGTCTACCCCTCGTCGCATTATGTGACCCCTCGCGATACGGTGATGCGCGCGGTTGAAACCATCAAGGACGAATTGCGCGACCGGCTGGAGTTTTTCCATAAGGATATGAAACTGGTCGAGGCGCAACGGATTGAGCAGCGTACCCGTTTCGACCTGGAGATGTTGCAGGAATTGGGCTTTTGCAAAGGTATCGAGAATTATTCGCGGCATTTCTCCGGCTCGCTGCCGGGCGAGCCGCCGCCGACCCTGGTCGACTATCTGCCGCCCGATGCCTTGATGTTCTTCGATGAATCGCACGTCTTGATCGGTCAGTTGAACGGCATGTACAACGGCGACCGGGCGCGTAAGGTCAATTTGGTCGACTACGGTTTTCGCCTGCCTTCGGCGCTGGATAACCGGCCGCTTAAATTTGAAGAGTTCGAGCGCAAAATGCGCCAGGCGATTTTTGTCTCGGCCACGCCGGCCGATTACGAAGCCCGGCATGCGGGGCAAGTGGTCGAGCAATTGGTGCGTCCCACCGGCTTGATCGACCCCGAGATCGAAGTGCGCCCGGCGCGGACCCAGGTCGACGATATCCTGTCCGAGATCCATCTGCGGGTGAAGGCGGGCGAGCGGGTGCTGGTGACGGTGCTGACCAAACGTATGGCCGAACAGTTGACCGACTTCCTGGCCGAACATGGGGTCAAGGTACGGTATCTGCACAGCGATATCGATACCGTCGAGCGGGTCGAAATCATCCGCGATTTACGTTTGGGTGCATTCGACGTACTGGTCGGTATCAATTTGCTGCGCGAAGGGCTGGACATTCCCGAAGTATCGCTGGTGGCCATTCTCGATGCCGACAAGGAAGGTTTCTTGCGCGCCGAACGCTCACTGATCCAGACCATCGGGCGGGCCGCGCGCAACGTCAACGGCAAAGCCATTTTGTACGCCGACACCATGACCAAGTCGATGCAGGGCGCTATCGGCGAAACCCAGCGGCGCCGTGCCAAGCAGGTCCAGCACAATCTGGACCACGGCATCACGCCGCGCGGGGTGGTCAAACGCATCAAGGACATGATCGACGGCGTGTATAACGTCGACGACGTGCGCGCCGAAGCACGCGCCGAGCAGGACCGCGCCCGCTTCGAAGATATGACCGAGAAACAGATCGCGAAGGAAATCAAGCGCCTGGAAAAACAAATGATGGATCACGCAAAAAATCTCGAATTCGAAAAAGCCGCGCAAGCCCGCGACCAGTTATCGAAACTGCGCGAGAAGGTGTTTGGTGCGAGTGTTCACGACCATGTCGAGGGCGCGAACTAAAAGGCGTGCTGCCGGCGTCGCGCGTCGCTTGCTTGGAGCGGCCAAGCGGCGCGACACACTCCTTGCCAGCCGACCGGAAAGGGGTGTTCGCAAGCCCATTATTAGCGTGAACAGGCCCTAGGACAAACCCGATATCATGGCGCGCTTCAGACTTGGGTCGGGCGCATGTAGCAGCATGTAATGTGCCGCGAGCGCGTGCGCCGAAATAGGGCGTCGTATGCTCAAACGCCTGATCCGGCAAGGGTTGGGCTTTACCCCGCCTGATTTTTTTGGGTCTCGCGGACTGCGTCGATGCGCGCCGAATCGAGTCCATTACCCGCCAATCGGTAAATAGTCGTTATCACAATCCACGCATTGCCTGGCATTTGGGGCTGTGTATATTGCGTCAGACGTTATGCGATTAAACGATAAAAAAGATACGCTGTAAGGAGACTTGCCAGATGGATTTGCTTAAACGATATTTCGGTTTTGAAGAGGCCGGCACCAATCTGCGCACGGAAGTGCTTGCCGGGGTAACCACCTTTTTGACGATGGCTTACATTATCTTCGTCAACCCGGCGATACTCGGCGACGCGGGCATGCCGAAAGAAGCGGTGTTTGTTGCGACCTGTCTGGTGGCGGCGATTGCCACCTTGATCATGGGTTTGTACGCCAACTACCCGATTGCCTGCGCGCCGGGCATGGGACTCAATGCGTATTTCGCCTACACCGTGGTGAAAGGCATGGGTTTTACCTGGCAAGCGGCGCTGGGCGCGGTTTTTATTTCCGGCTGCCTGTTCCTGATCGTCACGCTGTTTCGGGTGCGCGAGCAGATCGTCAATGGCATTCCTCATTCCATCCGTATTTCTATCACGGCCGGTATCGGTCTATTTCTCGGCATTATTTCCCTCAAGAGCTCGGGCGTGATCGTCGGCAATGCGGAAACGCTGGTCACGCTGGGCGACCTGCACCAGCCGCATGTGATCCTTGCCGTGATTGGTTTCTTTACCATTGTCACGCTCGACGTGCTTAAAGTGCGAGGCGCGATCCTGATCGGTATCGTTGGTGTGACCGTTCTCAGCTTCTTCTTCGGCGGCAACCAGTTTCACGGCATCGTGTCGGCGCCCCCGTCAATTGACGGCACGTTGTTTCATCTCGACATTCGCGGTGCGCTGTCGATGGGTATCGTCAACGTGGTGCTGGTGTTTTTCCTGGTCGAACTGTTTGACGCGACCGGCACTTTGATGGGAGTGGCAAACCGCGCCGGCTTGCTGGTCGAAGGCAAGATGCATCGCTTGAACAAGGCCCTGCTGGCAGATAGCGCGGCGATTGTGGCGGGATCCTTGCTGGGTACCTCGTCGACCACCGCTTACATCGAAAGCGCTTCCGGCGTACAGGCGGGCGGGCGCACCGGCGTCACCGCCATCACGGTCGGCTTGTTATTTCTTGCCGCGCTGTTTTTCGCCCCGCTGGCGGGTGTTGTGCCCAGCTATGCCACGGCGCCGGCCTTGTTGTATGTTGCTTGTCTGATGCTGCGTGAACTGGCTAATCTACCTTGGGACGATGCGACCGAAAGTATCCCGGCGGCACTCACGACACTGCTGATGCCGTTCACCTATTCGATTGCCAACGGCATTGCCTTCGGTTTTATTTCTTATGCCGGCTTGAAGCTTTTTACCGGACGGGCAAGCCAGGTCAAGCCCATCGTCTGGATCATCGCCGCCGTGTTCTTGTTCCGCTATTTTTATCTCGGCGGCGGCTAGATAATTTTTGCTTCTCCAATCGCTTAAGCCGCCTATCAGGCCGCCCTCCGGGGCGGTTTTTTTTCATCCGTCCCAACCGCATCAAAGGGCCGTGATGGTTGTTTGCCCCGGCAATCGCAGCGTCATTGCGTCGCATAGGTCGCACTGTGACCGACCCTGATGATATAATGCGAATAGTTCTCATTATCATATGTAGGACTAAGTTACGCTGCGCTGTCCTCGGGGGTATGCGCTGCATGGACGCCTGCATGCGTTATTCGTCATTTGTCAGAAGGGAGTTTTATGCGTCAATCGAATCTTGTTCGTGTCCTGTTGTGTGTTGCTCTGAGCGCTGCCATTCCTGCGCTGGCGGCCGAGTACCCCATCGGCAAACCGCATCTTGAAGGCGGGATGGAAGTGGGCACGGTTTACCTGCAACCGATTACGATGGACCCGGAAGGCATGATGCGCCGCGCGTCGGATTCGGACATTCATCTGGAAACCGACATTCACGCGGTGAAAAACAATCCGACCGGCTTCGCCGAAGGCGATTGGATGCCTTATCTGCAAGTGAAATACGAATTGAGCAAGATCGGCAGCACACAAACCGTGAAAGGCGACCTGATGCCGATGGTGGCGAACGACGGTCCGCACTACGGCGACAACGTCAAACTGTTTGGCCCGGGTAAATATCACGTGAAGATTTCCATTGCTCCGCCGGCTCAAATGGGCGCGGCTGCGTTCGGCCGGCATATCGACAAGGAAACCGGCACCGGCCCGTGGTTTAAACCGTTCAGCGTCGAATACGATTTCCCCTTTGCCGGTATCGGTAAAAAGGGCGGCTATTGATGTGTGTCACGGCGGCCGGCCGCTATCCGGCCGACACTAGCCGCTGAACCCAGGGCGGCGCTACCGCGGCGCCGTTCGCTTGAACCGAGGATGTTCTGATGAACCGGCTTTATCGCAATGCGCTGTTGATCTCGGCGCTATCGGTGCTGATGGGCTTGCCCGTCATGGCGCAGGCTGAAGATCTGCCGACCTTCAAAGTGGAGTTGGCCGACGGGCATCTCACGCCGGCCCGGCTGGAAGTGCCGGCGGGAAAACGTTTCAAGATCCTGATTTTTAACCGCGGCAATAGCGCGGTTGAATTCGAAAGCGTGCAGTTGCGCAAAGAAAAAGTCCTGGCACCGGGCGCCGATTCATTTGTTGTGGTCGCACCGCTCGATGCCGGTGAGTATCGTTTCTTCGACGACTTTCATCAAAGCACGGCACAGGGCGTGATCGTCGCCAAGTAGGCAGGGCAGTGGTGTTTGAGTCGGCGCTCAAACCCACGATGAAATCAAGGATCGAGTCAGGAAAACAACGATGGGACAGATTTTGTTTGTGGTCTGGCGCGAAAGCGTCGAAGCCTTGCTGGTGGTGGGCATCCTGTACGCCTGGCTGAAAAACGGCGATGCGGCGGCGCGGCGTGGCCTGCCTTATCTATGGGTGGGAGTGGTCGTTGGTTTGCTCGCCGCGCTGGGTTTGGGCGCGGTGCTGGTCGGTGTCAGCGAAGTACTGAGCGGCGATGCGCTGGACGCATTTCAGGCTGCGATGGTGCTGGTCGCCAGTGCCTTGATCGTACAAATGGTGTTATGGATGAAACACCATGGCCGCACCTTGAAGCGCGATATGGAGCAAGCACTGCTGGAAAACACCCGCCGCGAAAGTCACTGGGGTATCGCTTTGCTGGTCGCGCTGGCCATTGCGCGCGAAGGCAGCGAAACCGTTATCTTCTTATATGGCCTGGGCTTTGGGCAAAACGGACACATTACGGCGGCGATGGCGGCCGGGGTCGGCGGCGGCCTGGCCTTGGCTTTCTTGACCTTTTATCTGCTGCAACTGGGCGGCGCGCTATTTTCCTGGCGGCGGTTTTTCCGCGTGACCGAAGTGCTGTTGCTGCTGTTGGCGGCGGGTTTATTGCAAAGTGGGGTGGATAAACTGATCAGCCTGGAATGGCTGCCGACCCTGGTCGATCCTCTGTGGAACACCTCGGCCGTGCTCGACGACGGCAGCATCGGCGGTTCATTTATCGCCACCTTGACCGGTTATCGCGCCCACCCGTCGCTGACCAACGTCTTGACCTATGCGGCTTTTTGGCTGCTGGTCCGGATCTTGTCACGCCGCGCCGGCAGACCGGCGGCGGCCAGGCAAGCCGGACCGGGCGGGCAGGGCCGGCCGGGCGGATCTGCCGCACCATGAGCCGCATCAACCTGGCACACCGCAGCCTGCTGGCTCGCACCGGCGACTGGATCAAGCGGCATGACCGTCCGATCCGCCGCTTGCAATGGCTGGTGATCGCGCTCTATGCGGTTCTGGTGATCGTGCCGGTATTGCTGCCGCTGCCCGACGACACCGCGCACCTGTGGAGCAACCTGACCCTGGCCGCGCAATTTGTGTTTTGGGGTATCTGGTGGCCCTTTGTGTTGTTGTCGATGGTCTTGCTGGGGCGGGTCTGGTGCGGGGTCTTGTGCCCCGAAGGAACACTCTCCGAGATCGCCAGCAAATACGGCCGCGGCCGTGCCATCCCGCATTGGATGCGCTGGCGCGGCTGGCCGTTTATGGCTTTTGCGTTGACCACGGTGTATGGACAAATGGTCAGCGTCTACCAATACCCCAAAGCCGTGATGCTGGTGCTCGGCGGCTCAACTGTGGCCGCCATCGCCGTCGGCCTGGTCTACGGCCGGGAAAAACGCGTCTGGTGCAAATACCTGTGCCCGGTCAACGGCGTATTCAGCCTGCTCGCCCGCCTGTCGCCGCTGCACTACCGGGTCAACGAAGACGCCTGGCGCGCTTCGTACACCCACGGCGAACACGGCCATCGCGTGATCCCCGTCAACTGCGCGCCGCTGGTGCCCTTGCGCGGCATGCAGGGCGGCGCCGATTGCCATATGTGCGGCCGTTGCAGCGGCCATCGTGAAGCGATTACGCTGAGCGCCCGTTCGGCCTCCGATGAAGTGGTACGCCTCGGCGAAGCCAAAGCCAACCCCTGGGATAGCGCGCTGATATTGTATGGTTTGTGCGGCATCGCCATCGGCGCTTTCCACTGGAGCGCCAGCCCCTGGTTTATCGCCCTCAAACAGACGGCGGCCGGCTGGCTTATCGACCACAACATCATGTGGCCGCTGGACACACAAGCGCCGTGGTTCCTGCTGACCCACTATGCCGCGCAAAACGATGTTTTCTCCTGGCTCGACGGTGCCATGATTGTCAGCTACATTTTGGCTACCGCACTGGTCTACGGTACCGCACTGTGGCTGCTGCTGGCGGGCGCCGCCCGCACCCTCGGCCGCTGGCGCATCGCGCGTTTCCATCATCTGGTGCAGGCACTGATCCCGGTAGCGGGCTGCGGCGTCTTTCTCGGTTTGTCCGCGACCACGCTGTCGCTGCTTCGTGCCGAACATCTTTGGCTGGGTTGGGCGCCTTATGTGCGCTGGTCGATGCTGGCGGGGGCCAACCTCTGGAGCGCATGGCTGGCCTGGGGCATCAGTGGACGGCACAGCGTCAGCGCGGTGCGGCGGGGCAGCGCCATGCTCTGGGTGACAGCCGCCTTGCTGGTGGTCGACAGCGCCTGGTGGCTGATGTTTTACCTCTGGTAACAGGCGAACCGTTCGGCTGCGGTAACATACTGGCAGTGTGCATATTCTCCACCCATCGATTGAACGAGGCTCATCATGAAAACCAAACACTACCTGACCGCTGAAGACGTCAAAAAAATCGCGGCCGCTGCCGAAAAACATGCGCAAGACAACAACTGGGCGGTCGTCATCGCCGTGGTCGACGATGGCGGCCACCTGCTGCATCTGCACCGGATGGACGGCGTGGCCCCGATCTCGGCTGAAATCGCCACCGGCAAAGCACGCACCGCGGCCTTGGGCCGCCGTGAAAGCCGCATTTACGAAGAAAGTATCAAAGCCGGCCGCGTGGCTTTCCTCAGCGTGCCGCTGACCGGCTTGCTTGAAGGCGGCGTGCCGGTGATTTACGAAGGCGAAGTGATCGGTGCGGTGGGTGTTTCCGGGGTTAAATCGGAACAGGATGCAGAGACCGCCAAGGCTGGGATTGCCGCGGTGGTTTGATCGCCGTTCTTTAATTGAAAGGCTGATGTAATTTTAAAGCTGGATTGAAAGAATAAACCCGCTGCAGGAAATTTCTGCCGGCGGGTTTTTTTATGCGGTTCGAAAAATAAAAATCAAGAACGGGTTCCATCATTCGAGTAATACAGACGCCGAGATTAAACGGCCTGCGGCAGGAGACCCCGGCGGGATAAGGTTCTGACCCTGTATCTATAACATCTCAGGTTTACAACACCGCATAAATTTGGGAAAAGAAAAATATCCACGCGATACCGATCGGATAGTCCGATCATAAAGATTAAAACCAGGATTTTTTATAGACGCCGTGTGGAATTTTAGGATAACGTCAAGCAAGCGTAATACATCGCTATTTTGTTGAATTACGCGGCCGTCTTGTTTTTCTGTATTTCGACTGGCCCCGTTTACTCTGGCTCGACGTCGATACGCAAATCCGTGCTCTCAGTCGTGACCGGCGCTCGCTGGATGATTTTGCCCGAACCTTCTATGGCATGGACAACGGCAGCTATGTCACGCGCACCTATACGTTTGACGATGTGGTCGCCGCGCTCAATATCGTGCAGCCTTATGATTGGGCCTCATTCCTGCGTGAGCGGCTAGATTACACCGGTACACAGTTGCCGGAGCATGGCATTGAGCGTAGCGGCTGGAAATTGGTGTTCGACGACCAGCCCTCGGAATTTGACAAGTCCGCCGCCAGCTTCTGGAAAGGCGCCAACTTGAGGTATTCGCTCGGTCTGTCGGTCGATAAAAAGGGCGTTGTCAGTTACGTGAAATGGGATGGGCCTGCATTTGAAGCCGGTTTGGCTCCTGGTTTGAAACTGTTGGCGGTTAATGGTACGGCGTATACGGCTGAGATACTTAATGATGCCGTAACGCAGGCCAAGAGTAGTCGCGAACCGATTGAATTCTTGGTGCAAAACGATGAGTCTGTCAGTACGGTGAAAATCGATTACCACGGCGGCTTGCGGTATCCGCATTTGGTGAAAGAGGAGGGGGTGCCGGATCGGTTGGCGGGAATTGTAGCGGCGAGGAAATAAATGTTTTAGACAATAAAAAATTTACTTGCCTTTACCTGACTAAACGTCACCTGTAAGGAAAAGCCGGTTTCGAATACTGATTTTTTAAGGAAACAGATCAGGACGTCACCAGATGCCCTGATCTGGATGCGATCGCTCCGTTCGTTGTCACTTATGGCGAACTTTCGCCTGCAGGCGTGTACCCATGCTGGGTACGCAAAAAAAACCTGGCCGCTTGATAACGGCCAGGACTATCAATACGACGCAAAATGTAAGCGCCAATTATGCTTATCAGAAGCGATACGTGGCGCCCACTTGAACAAAGCGGCCGATATCGCTGTACTGCGATTGATCATATCCAACGCCATTCCCATAGAGCAATTCAGCCGCATCGTATGGTGGCGTCTTATTCGTGATGTTATCGATGCCAGCGTAGATGGTCCAGTGTTTGATCCCGGAATAAGTGCTCATCAGGTTAAACTGGCTATACGAAGCCACACCATTCGGTTGGACGCCTGCATAGGTTTCTGCATAAGGTCCTGTGTATTCCCAGGTCAACGTCGTACTGAATTTACGGTAGTCCCAAACCAAAGTGGTGTTGCCTTTCCAACGTGGCATGCTTGCGCCGAAGGGTAGGCCAAACGATGCATCCTGGCCGGCGTATTGGATGCCGGCGTCCTTGTAGCTCAAGATATAAGCCCAATCTCCACTTAGCGTAAAGGTGCCGAATTTTGTCGGCAGCGACCTGCGGAATGTGGCTTCCAGCCCGTCGGTGGCGATCTTGCCCAGATTTTGATAAGGAGCATCGACATAGGCAATCGATGAGTCGGCGTTACGATGGACAACTGTTGGGTCGTTAGCCGTTACCAGGGGTTGGATCGGTGTTGAACCAATCACGTTATCGATGATGATCTTGTACCAATCCATCCCAAAGTCGGTATTGCGATCTGGAGATAATTCAAAGCCGACGTTGAAATTTTTGGTGCGTTCCGGTTGCAGATTAGGATTGCCGTCCGTTACCACCTCAGTTAGAGCGGGGCCGTTATCTAGTTTATTATTGAGGTCGGTGCCGATACCTTGCGCACCAAATGTCTTCGACTGCGAGTTCTCAATCAAGGTCGGTGCACGGAAACCCCTGTCATATGACGCATAGGTGGTCAACATCGAAACCGGTTGCCAGCGCAGGGCGAAGCGCGGTGAAAAAGCGCCGCCAAAATCGCTGTAGTGGTCGTACCGTGACGACTGGCTGAACGTCAGTCCTTTGAGAATGGGAACGTCGATCTGATAGTAGGCCGCGGCCACATTCCGTTCACCATCCACTGTTTGCATTGGGGCAGGAATTTCTTCTCCCGCTTGTACGCCCGCCATGTCGCCAATGTATTCACTCTCATGATCAAAATGCACACCGAAACCGAGACCCACATCGCCGGCCGGCAACGTAAATAAGCTCGAATTGGTGGCCGTAAGGTCAACGGTATCGAGTTTGGAAATTGCCTGATACGAGTCTGACGCGTATAAGCCCGCAAGCCCATTTGGTGTAGCGCCAGGATCGGAGAAATTAAATGTGCCGTTTGAGCCGAGAATATTTTCCAGTGCGTTAACGTTCATTAAGCCCGACATGGTGTTGTCCACCACACTCTGCGAGTGACCAACCGAAGCGGACCAATCCCAGCTACCGAGGGTGCTGCCGAGATCCTGCGTACCCTTGACACCGGTCGATGCCCGATAAAACGTGGCGGTGGTCTTGACTCCAAATGGTTGCCCTTCGAAGGTGTAGTGGAGTGGTACGTCTTGCCCATATGGATTGTAGTGATTGTCCTTGGACACGATGTTGGGGACGACTTTAATACCTCCGCTGTTGGGGTCATAACCCAAGGTATTGCCGCCGATACCGTTATACCCTTCATACAACGTTGTTATATTTTGGCTGCCCCACAGATCGGCCCATGCTTCTGTGGTGTCGCTGATCTTGAAGGTGACGTGCAGTTTTGCATTGCCGCGCTGTTCATCGGGCTGGATCGAGTACGCGTTTGCAATGTTGTTGGTACAGACGTTGCCCGGTTCGGTCACTCCGGAACCGCCTGCAACGACACCGCTGACCACTGTGCCGCCATATGGGCAGGTGGTCAGTGGTGCTTTACCGTTACCCGCACCCTGCGGTTGCCAGTAGGACGTACCTTGCAATAAATGACCCCCTGGCAAGCCGTTAAAGTCCTCGGGTGCTTCAAGGCTGCGGTCGGCAGTTGTTACGCCGTTGCTCTTGTAGTAGTTCGCTCCGAATGTAACGTTAAACCGGTCGGCATTCAGGTCGCCGAAACCCGCGGTGATGCCGAATGATGTGGTCCCGTTGCCGCCGTTGTTGGTTCCCCCTCCGAGGCTGCCGTCAAGCTGCACGCCCTGGAAATCTTTTTTAGTGATGATATTGACCACGCCGGCAATAGCGTCCGAGCCATACTGTGAGACGGCGCCGGTCTTCACGATTTCGATACGTTCGACCATATTCACTGGGATGGTATTCAAGTCGAAGAAATTATCTGTGCCGTTGACCGCAAGCGCGTAGGGCGCGACACGTTGGCCGTCGACCAGCACCAAAGTGTATTTTTCGCTAAGTCCGCGTAATGCGATTCCGGCACCACCCGGGGAGAAGCTATTGCCGGTGCCTTCCCCCCAACTACTCGCCGAATTCGCCGCAGCATCCCGCAAAAAATCCGAAACCGTAGTCGCCCCGCTAGCCACAATATCCTTCGCCGTAATCGTCTGTACCTGATTAAACCCCACCTTATCCGCACTCTTGATCAACGACCCCGTCACCTCAACTTTCTTCAAGGTCGTCACTTTCCCCGTGGCAACCCCCGAAGCCGCGACCGGTGCCGCCGCGCCGCTGGGCGGTGTGGTTTGGGCGTACGCCGTAGTGATAAATGCCGCTGAGAGCAAAACCTCAGCCCCGATAATTTTCCTGATGGCGGATGCCAATGTCTTCTGTTTCACGTGCGCTCCTTCTTGTCCAAATGCTTGGGGGGTGCTGGTTGGGTACTTACGGCAGGGCACCGGGTGTGTGCGGTGGCGCGAGCCGTATGCAGGATGAGGTCGTCACCCTGAGGTTCGATTCGCGCATGCCGTAATAACGCGTCGGGGGCGTCGGCCCGATTATGTCGAGGACGCTTTTTTAAAATGACGTGCTTATATCAGAGCAACTGGCATGCCAAATAGGAGTTAATCGTTTTGGTATTTACCCTAACGCGTTGAAATGATTTTCAAGGCATTGATTTATATGGGTATATTATTTGAGATAATGATTTATTTGAGACGGGCATCAGTTATTATTGTCAGGCTCATAACATTATTTGTGGCCAATAGATGTTGCGCTAATAAAACATGAAAATAGTTCATTCTGATAGATATCATGTCAATGACTTGTGCGCGAATCAGGTTTTATCGGGATATGCCCGAAATTGGGGTATGCAAGAATTTCGCGATAGAAATGCATAACGCGACGCACTGAGGTCTGTTTGCGCGGAAAGGCGAGGTTATAGCGTCGGTGTAACGAAATGGAGAGACTGCAAGCGGTTCGGTTTGTTGCGTTGCGGAAGGGGAGCGAGGGTTAAACTTGGTGCACGGACAAGATTAATCTTAAATGGATGCGCGGATGAGGTGCGTTGAAAATATTTTATTTATAATAGTGAGATGTAATTCAAGATAAATCTTATTTAAAACTATATTCGGCCGTGGAACGGTCCGGCCGGAGTGGCCGAACTTATAACTCAGAAATGAAATCGGGCCGACGCCTCAGCCGCGACACAACCGTCGCCGCCCCGATCTTCGCGGATGCTTAATGCAACTTTCCCGCCGCCACATTCGCCCCGGTAAACCGCCCCGCCAGTGCAAATTCGCGGATCAACCTAACCGTATCGATATCGGCCTCACGATAGGCCGATTTGACGATTTCAAGCGTGCGGTTGTCTTCGCCGCCTTCGTTGGCGTTGAGCGTGGTTTCATATTTGAAGCGCACAAACAATTGCAACGCGTCGGGTTGTTCGATGGTCATTGTCAGCGAGCCGCCGACATAGGTGTCGGTGGCGGCGATGTCGTAACGCACGCTGATGCCGGGGTTGAGCGTGACACGGTCGCGTACCGAGGCCGGGCCGTAACATAACTCGCGTTCGAAGGTGTCGCCGGCACGGGACAGGATGATGCAGCTTTCCAGGCCGGTGACAAACAACTGGGGCTGTTCGGCGCGCAACAGCAGGCCGGCCCAGACTTGTTCTACGCTCAGGGTTTCGAGGAGGGGGTTAAGCGGATCGTTGATCTGCACCAAGTGTTCGTAATTCAAGGCATCTCTTCCTGTAGATACGGGGGAAATCTCGCCTGCTGCAAAGCCACGGATTGAAGCGGCGGCAAGCAGGGCAGCCGCATGCCGCCGGCACCGCTTAAAACTGTTGACGCAACATAACCGGTTCAAATGACCGACTCAAGACCACCCGCACCAGAGCAAGTGGCTAAGCAGCAAGTGCCAGTAACAACAACCCGCCAAAACAGCACAACTTAAAGCACCGCCAGGCCGCTGCGTATCGCAATCGGCCGGCTCAACACTTTATGCACCGGGCAGGCATTGGCCACTTGCAGCAGACGTTCGCGCTGTTCGTCGTTCAATGCGCCATGCAAGACAATTTTGCGCTCGATCTGGGTCCCGGATTCTGTGGTTTCCAGGGTCAGCGTGACGTCGACTTCGGTCAGCGGCCAGCCTTTGCGGGCAGCATACATTTTGAGTGTAATCGAAGTGCAGGCGCCGAGGCTAGAAAGCAATAACTCGTAAGGCGCGGGCGCGCTTCCGCCGCCGCCCGCGTCCTCCGGTTCGTCGGCCAGCCAAGTGTTGCCGCCTCCCTGATGCGTGACCAGGTAAGGGGTAGCGCCGATATGCGAGGTAATCAGGGTCATGTCAGCTCCATCAGATGCGTGGGCGGCCAGCCGGCGGTTGCCGCAGGTCTGCCATTGTCGCTGAAAAGCCGTATGACGCAGCGCACAAGATGCGTGGCGGATACTCTTTGCCGGCGTTTCAGTGCGCGATGCTGCCCATCCGGCCGCTTTGGTAGTCGACCACGGCTTGTCGGATCTCTTCTTCGCTGTTCATCACGAAGGGGCCGTAACGCACTACCGGTTCGTTCAACGGCACGCCGCCCAGTAACAGGAAGTCCAGCGGTGCATCGAGACCGGCCGTGATTTCCAGGTGCTCGCCCTGGTTGTCGAAAATCACCATGTGCCGGGCGGTCGCGCTGATGTTTTGCCCCTGCGCGTCGACGCCAAATACACCGGTGCCCGACAAGGGATAAGCAAAGACCCGGAAATTGGCCGGTACCGGATGGCTCAGCACCGTGCCCGGCGCGAGCGTGAAATGCTGATACAAAATCGGTGTGCGGGTATTGATCGCGGCTTTTACGCCCAGCGCTTCACCGGCAATGACCTTGACGCGGATAGCCCCGTTTTGCGCGGTCGCCGTCGGAATCTGCGCCGAGGGGATTTCCTGGTAGCGCGGGGCCATCATTTTGTCGCGGCGCGGCAGGTTGACCCATAACTGCAGCCCATGCATGCGGCCGCCGCGCTGGGCAAAACCCGGTTCGGGCATTTCGCTGTGGACGATGCCGGAGCCCGCTGTCATCCATTGCACGTCGCCCGCGTTCAAAGCGCCCCGGTGGCCTTGCGAGTCGGCATGGGCAAACGCGCCTTCAAGCTGGTAGGTGACGGTTTCGAAGCCGCGGTGCGGGTGATCCGGCGCCCCTTTGGCTTCGCCCGGGGCGTAGTCGGTCGGACCCATTTCATCGAGCAGTAAAAATGGATCAAAATCCATCATCAGCCGGGTCGGGAAGGGCCTGTGCACTACAAAACCCGCGCCTTCGACGGTTCTCAGCGAGGGCATGACGCGGCTGACCTGGCGCGCGGCGGAGAGGGAGGTATCGCTGCTGCTCATGATGCTCCTTGGGGTTTGAGGTGAGAGCTTGAGGTGGGCGCTGGAAACGAGGCTGAACCAAGTATTTTTCCTGGGCGAGGTGACGCAATAGCATTAATCCTGCAACATCCCGCTATTATAGAAACCGCATCACGCTTACGCAGCCGCGATTGCGGCAAAAGATTGTTCTAAAAATGGAACGATGATGGATATCGATACACACAACCTCAATGATTTGATGTATTTCGCGCAAGTGGTCGAACACGGCGGTTTTTCGGCGGCGGAGCGGGTCCTGGGCATTTCCAAGTCGCGTTTGTCGCGCCGTTTGTCCGAACTGGAGGCCACCCTGGGCGTGCGTTTGCTGCAGCGGTCGACGCGTAAGTTGGCGCTGACGGAAGCCGGGCAGATGTTTTACCTGCGATGCCAGGCGATGTTGGCCGAGGCGCGGGGTGCCGTCGACGCCGTGTCGCAGTTGCGCTCGTCGCCGCGTGGCAATGTACGGGTCAGCGTGCCGGTGACGCTGTCGCAGATGGTGTTGTCGCAGATCTTGCCGGAATTCCTGGCGCAGTTCCCCGAGGTCAAGGTGACGATGCATGTGACCAATCGGGTCGCCGATTTGTTTGAAGACCCTATCGATGTGGCGCTGCGGGTGCGCTCCGAGCCGCCGCAAAGCGCGAATATCGTGGTGCGGCCATTGTGGCGTACCAATCAGATGCTGGTTGGGTCGCCGAGTCTGTTGACGCAAAACGGGCCGCCGCTGGAGGCCGCCGATTTATTGAAATTCCCTACGCTGGATACGCCCAGCGCCGACGGCCATCATCTGTTCCACCTGACCGCACCCGACGGCAGCGAGCACCATATTGAGCACGACCCGCGGCTGGTGACGGCCGACCTGATCTGTATCCGCGAAGCGGTGCTGGCCGGGCTGGGGATCGCCGCCTTGCCCGATATGATGTACGGCGCGGCCTTGCGTAGCGGGCAGTTGTCGCCGGTGATGCCGGGCTGGACCTTGCCGCGGCCGCAGTTATACGCGGTGTTCCTGACGCGCCAGGGCATGATGCCGGCGGTACGGGCTTTTGTGGATTTTCTGGTGGAGCATTTGAATACCGATGCCGAGGAATTCTGTCAAAAAACTCAAGCTGAAACGGCACTGCGTTTAAGCGAAACTCTGCCCGCCATGCAGCGTGCCAAACCCTTACAGGCGGGCGCCCCCAATTAGTTTTATGCGGCCGGAGCGCCGCGCCGCGCACGCACGCAGACTGCGTGCGCCGTTGCGCCAGCCCGTACCGATCTTCGCGTTATAGGCCGGCGTGTCCGAGGTTAAATTGGAAAATGGCTGATCTCTCACTTTTAACGCGCTGGTTACGTTGAAAGCGCCGGACACCGGTATCGAAACGGCGGGGCAGCCGCGATCGAATCAAGCGTGACCGCGGCGTTTGCTATGACCGCCTGGGTAGATCCAAAAGAAAACTGCCCCTGATTCACAGAGGTCACACACGTGAGTATTCATCCGTTGGCGCCCGACAGCTCCAGCGCCGCGTTGTCGCCGCCGGCTACTACCTCGACCAGCGAGGCCCGGCATGCGGGGCCGGCACACAGTGCGCCGCAGGCAGGCGCCTGGGCGGGGCTGGGCGCGCTGGCCGGACTCGCCCAGGCGAACGCTGCGCGGCCACTCGATCTGGCGCGCAGCGTCTTCATCCGCCGGGGTTTGTTGCCCCCGCGCTCGCCTGCGCCGGCCGCCGGCACCCCGTCCTCTGTCGCCGCGTCGGCGGCGTTGGAACCTTTGGCACTGGCGCCCGACCTGTCTGTGGCGCAGCTCAACTCGATCCGGCACAAGTTGCGCGCCGCAATCGAAATCGTGGCACCCCATGCACCGGCCATGGCGGAGGCTGTTGCCGCCACGTTCGCCATTGGGGTGGGCGTGATGGAACAGGAATCCGTCACCGTCGCTCAACTGCTGCTGGGCGCAAACGTCGCAAGCGACAGCGCATGGGCCCTCGGCGCCATAATCAGCGAAGCAAACAATCACTTCGACGATGCGCCCCATAGCTATCGGGTCTCCATTGCCAATGCCTTGGGCGCGCTTGCCGGCATCACCGGCATCGTGGGATCGGTCCTGTCGGCAAATGAAAGCGCTGGATTTAACTTCACCTCGGCATCCGCATGGATAGGCAATGCCGTGGCGACGGCGGCGGGCGCGGCACGACTGCACGACATGCGCGCCAAACTCTTGCAACTGGGCAGTGCGTCGGCAAGTGGTGCGGCAGGCGTGGCGGCCACGCTCGCGGCCAAGGCAGCCAAGAAAGGCGACAGCAAGGATGAGGCCATCTACACGCTGCTGTTTGGCGCGTTGTGGTTGTGCGCCGCTGTCGCGGCCGAGAGCGCGGTGCTGCGAGACAGACATGTCACGGCGCAGGCGAGTCGCACGGACCCTCTCGCGGACCCTTCGCCCGTTTGACTAAAGCGAAGCAAAACACCATCGCCCGGGGCTTATTCACCCCCGCCATGGACGATGACCTTGCTTTTCCCAAACAGTCTCTTACGCAGCGCCAGAGCGGGCTTCTCGATCAAGTGCCACGAAGCGAAGGCGACCGTGAAGGTAGCCAGCAAAGCCACCGGCGGCAGCAGCCACACGTTTCTAATCGCAGGTACGAAGTAGACCAGCATGCCCGTGACCGGGAAACCGTAGAGATAAATCCCATAGGAATAATCGCCGCGTTTAAGCATCGCCCACAGCGGCAGCCGCCACATACCCAGGCACACGGTCACATAGACCAGGAATGGCACCGCCAGAGGCGCGAAACGGTGGTCATCCGGTTGCAAGAGCAAAACGGCAATGACGAAGCTGGCGATGCATCCACCGAGATGCACCGGGATCGAATATCGATGGAGATAGAACAGGGACCCGAGCACGAATGCGTAAAACAAAAGATGCCATCTTAAATGCTCGTTGAGCGGATCATAGATATGAAAGATGCTTAGGCTCAGAATGACCACGGTAAATAGGCACGATAAGGCGAGCATCCTGATCTTGGTCAAGGACGAAGTGAGCATCATCAGGGCCATGAAAGCGTAGCAACAGAATTCCGGCTTCAAGGTCCACAAGTTGATGTTGATCGTTCCGTCGACCTCGCCATGCATTGCGAAAACTCCGGGGAGCACGGTTTGGACATGTCCGACGATGTTGCCAAAATAGGTGAAAAACGAGGGCCTTGAGAAATAATCGTGCAGCGGAAGAGTCGTGACAAGAGGGCCGATCACCAATGCCGAAAGAATTGTTTCGACCGCCAGTGCCGGGGCCAGGCGGATAATGCGAAACGAAATGAAGGTGGGGAGAGCCATCGTTCGAATGGCACTTCCGGTCACCAGGAACCCGCTCAACGCGAAGAATATACCGAGAATAGTGTACAGCGCGGGCTGGACGAGAAAAGTCGGCGCACGATCGCCCAGGAAGTTCTGGTAGCAATGATCAACGACGATTACTACCGAGAGAAACAGCCGGAGAAAGTCAAACCCCAGCCCGACCCCCTTATTTTCGTCGAGAATCGCCCCGACTGATTTGGTATTGCCAGACCAAGTCCAGGACGGAACCCATTGCGAGTCGATTGGAGGCGCATTCTCGTTCAAGAAAGCGTTTGGTTTCTTAACGCTCATATCCGACCCTCTAGTGTCTTGAGTTAGAAATTCGTAGATAAATCGCTGAATGGCGGCGACGATGTTGTCGGCCGATTGGGTCCAGATGAATGGCCTGGGATCGGCGTTGTCGATCTGGATGTAGAGGCAAATACTCTGCGACCCAGGTTACTACACAACGCAAAAAAGACGATGGACTTTGAATTCGGGGCGGCAGTCAATTTTTGCCAAAATCCTGTCTCGATTCGACAAGAAGAGGTTCCTTGGCAAATGTTGAACCGCTATGGCCAGGGTGTCGATGCCTAACCGAAAAAATGCAGACTGGACGAGTCGGTCATGTCGCCACATGTCCGTCAATATCCGCCAACAACATGACAGCGTCCGCCGAACATAATATAAAGGTAAGGAGGACCTATATTTATTTGGGATCGTAGGCGGCTCGTTTGCTCCCTACTATCGCTATAGGACGACTCAGGATGAGGAAAAGTATCCGCACGGCGGCGGCAGCGATTGGCGGCATTTTTTGTGCCGCACTGGTGTTTCTTGTTACGTTATTTATTGCTCACAAGAGCTTGCCCGCATCCGATTTGGATCGAGTATATTTCGACGTATTCTATGATGTACCGCTGGAGGCGCCGAAAGGGCAATTGATCGCCTTTGGGGATTCCATCGCCTTTCGCGCACCCTGGCCGTTGCTGTTCCCATTTCGGTCCATCGAGAATCTTGGGATTATTGGTGAATCTACCCAAATGATGTTGCGACGGGTGCCGGAGGTCAAAGCTGCGCACCCGGAAGAGACCGTTATCCTTGCCGGAATTAACGATATCAGGCAAGGTCGCAGCCAAGATGCGTGGCTTGGGGATTATTCTAAAATTCTGCACGCATTCGCCGACGTATCCAAGCGCGTTGTCGTGGTTTCCGTGTTGCCGACACAGACCCGCAGCTATAGAAACACCATCGAAAGCGCCAATTCACGTATTCGCCGGCTCTGCGGCGCCCTGCCCAATTGCAAGTTCGTGGATGGGTACGCGGCGCTCTCCGTGCAGGGATATCTGCCCGACGAAAATACCAAGGATGGACTTCATCTCTCGTTGCTTGGTTATTGGCGTCTGCGCTCAGTGCTGATCGCCCAAGGACAGCTATAACCCAAGCCGGACCAGCCGCAGAAGAATGGCCGGGAAGTGCCGGGCATACTGCTTGCCGCCCCCGCCGATATGACGATACCTGTAGTTTTGGCGACGCCATGTAAAAAAGACCTTCATGCATCTGTTTTTACGCGTGGTCCTCGCTCAAAGACCAGACGGTATGGGTGATGCCGGACGGGTTGGCGTCACCCCGAGAGGCTCTTTCCCTTTACCTCGACCGGGACCGAAAGTTTCTCGCCCCGGTCGTGCCCGCTCGGAGGCACGGTAATTGCTGCCTTCGCCAACGCCTGGACGTAGCGAAGTCGATGCGGGCAAAGCAGTTGGGTAGCGATCCGGCAGTCGACCGCTGGATGAAGCCGTTGGCAGCCCGCGCGATAGTCCAGCGAGGTATCTCAATCAACCCGCCGCAGAGGAGTTCGCGTTTTGCGGTGATAGCCGAGGTCTCGTCAACTCCACGGCGTAGGCCCCAATTTAACGGGAGCAAGCATGCATTTCGTCATCAACGGCAACGAGGTCGAGCTGGACTTTGACCTCAGGACTTCGCTTCTCGATTTGCTCCGTGAACGGCGTCACCTCTTCGGCGTCAAAATGGGCTGTAACCAAGGCGCGTGTGGCGCTTGCACCGTGTTGGTCAACGGAGCACGCATTAACAGTTGCCTTGCTTTAGCCGTGCAGTATCAAGATTGCGAGATCACCACCATTGAAGGGCTAGGCGCACCGGGCAAGCTTCACCCCCTGCAGGCAGCCTTCGTCGAACACGATGGTTTCCAGTGCGGCTACTGTACGCCTGGCCAGATTTGCTCCGCCATCGGTATGGTTGAGGAGTTGAAGTGCGGCGTGCCAAGCTATGTTAGCGAGGACGTGGCCGCAGAGGGCTTTGCGCTCACCGACGCAGAGCTGCGCGAACGAATGAGTGGCAACCTATGCCGCTGCGGCGCATACAACGGTATTGTCGACGCGATCCAGGACACGTTTGGTACGGCCAAGGGCGAACCCGGCAAGCGCGAGGCCTCAATATGAACCCCTTTACCTATGAACGCGCTTCGGACCGGCTCGCGGCGCAGACGCTTGGTGCTCAAGCGGGAGCCAAATACCTGGGCGGGGGCACCAACCTGGTCGACCTGATGCGCGAGACCATCGAGCATCCAACGCTACTGGTCGATGTCACAGGCTTTTCATGCGCAATAGAGGAGACGGGCGATGGTGGCCTGCGGATTGGCGCCGGGGTCAAGAACACTGCGGTGGCGGCTGACCGGCGCGTTCGCGAGCGCTACCCGATGTTATCTGAGGCGATCCTGGCAGGTGCTTCGGCGCAGATCCGCAACATGGCGACGGTGGGCGGCAATCTTCTGCAGCGCACCCGCTGCGGTTATTTTTACGACGACGCTGCGCACTGCAATAAGCGCGCGCCCGGAACGGGCTGCGGCGCCATAGAGGGCTTCAACCGCATGCACGCAATCCTTGGTGCCTCCACCGCCTGCGTCGCCACGCACCCCTCGGATATGGCCGTGGCGCTGGCCGCCCTGGATGCGCTGGTGACGGTGGAGGGCCGCAACGGCGCACGCGACATCCCATTGATCGATTTCCACGTCTTGCCCGGTGAAACGCCACAGATCGAAACGGTGTTGGAGACAGGGGAACTAATCACCGCAGTGACCCTGCCGCCCAGTCTTGCGGGCCGTTCCAGCTATCGCAAGGTTCGCGACCGCGCCTCCTATGCCTTTGCCCTGATCTCGGTGGCTGCGGTTCTGGAAGTGCAGGGCGGCGTCGTGAAGGAGGTGCGCATCGCTCTGGGCGGCGTCGCCCACAAGCCATGGCGCGCCCAGGCGGCCGAGGCTGCCCTCAAGGGCGGCCCGGCGACAGAGGCGGCGTTTCGCGCGGCGGCGCAGGCGGAACTTGTTTCCAGTCGAGGTCTTCGTGATAACGCCTTCAAGATCGAACTGGGTCAACGCGTGATCACCGACACCTTGGTCAAGTTGACCGCTCTCCAGGAGATCCGCTGATGCCCATGCTCAAGGACGCCATGTTGACGGTGATGAAAAAAGCCATCGCCCTCGCCCCTGAAAGCTTCATTCCCGGCGGCAAGCCCGATCCACTGATTCAGCACAAGCACGGCCTGATCGGCGCATCGGTAAGCCGGATCGACGGGCCGTTGAAGGTTTCCGGCCGGGCGGCCTTTGCCGGGGAGTTTCCAATGGAGGGAATGACCTACGCGGCGCTCAAGTATTCTTCTATTTCCCGTGGGCGCATCGTCAAGATCGACACCGTGGCCGCCGAGGCCGCGCCAGGCGTCGTACTCGTGATGACCTACCGGAATGCGCCTCGCCTCAAGTCCATGCCGCTGTTCATGTCCCAGCCCAAGGCCGCGGGTGGGGACGACCTGCCGATTATGCAGGACGATCAGGTTCACTGGAATGGCCAGCCGGTCGCGCTGGTGCTGGCCGAGACGCAGGAGCAGGCAGACCACGCCCAGTCCCTGATCCATGTCGCGTATGAGATGGGAAGCGACGGGGTGACATCCCTGGATGCGGCCAAGGCGAAAGGTTTCGAGCCCGGTGTTTTCCAGGGCGAGCCGCTGCGGCTCGAGATCAAGGATGCCGAGGCCATGCTGGCTGAAGCGCCTCACAAGATCGACGTGCGCTACACGACCCCTCGCCAAAACCACAATCCTATCGAATTGCATGCGGCGACGCTCGCATGGGAGGGGAATAAGCTGCGTATCCATGACACCGTGCAGGCGGTAGCCCACGAAGCCTGGACCATCGCGCAGGTGTTCGGCATCGACGAGGAAAACGTGCATGTCACTTCGCCGTATGTCGGCGGCGGCTTTGGTTCAAAAACAGTATGGCAACACCAGGTGTTGGCAGCGGCGGCGGCGAAGCTGGCAAAGCGCCCCGTGCGGATCACGCTGTCCCGGGAAGGCGTGTTCCGCATCGTCGGCGGCCGTACCCTCACCGAACAGCGCGTGGCGCTGGGCGCCCAGGCCGATGGGACCCTGGACGCCCTGATCCACACCGGCACGGTCGTAATGACGTCACACAACAACATGCCGGAACCCTTTGTCTTGCCGGCAAAGACCGCTTACGCCTCCCGAAGCTTCCTGCTCGACGTCGAGACCGTCAAAATGAATATGACGGCCAATACCTTCATGCGGGCTCCGGGCGAGGCTGTCGGTACCTTCGGGCTGGAATCCGGTATTGATGAGCTGGCCCACGCCATGGGCATGGACCCGATCGAATTGCGGATCAGGAACGAGCCGGACAAGGATCCGACGACGGGGCTGCCTTTCTCTCAGCGCGGCATCGTCGAAGCGTGGAAGGTCGGCCGCGAGCGATTCGGCTGGGGTGCGCGCGACGCGCCGGGCGCACGGCGCGATGGCGATTGGCTCGTTGGCATGGGCTGTGCCGCGGGCACTTATCCTTACTATCGGATGCCGGGGGGGGCGGCGCGGATCACCCTGACCGACAAAGGGCGCGCCACCGTCGGCATCGCCGCGCACGAAATGGGTATGGGCACATCGACCGCTCAGACCCAGATCGCCGCCGAGCGCCTCGGGCTGACCATGGACGACATCGACTTCGAATACGCCGACTCAAGGTTGCCGGGCTTGGTCCTGGCGGGTGGTTCGCAGCAGACGGCTGCCATCGGCGCCGCTGTGATTGCGGCCCATCACAAGCTCGTCAAGGAGCTGCTCCAACTTGCCGGCAGCAGTTCACCTCTCGCCGGCCTGTTACCGGACGAGGTGGGTTGCCGGGACGGCGGTCTGTGTGCCTTGGAGGATGAACGCCGATGTGAAAGCTACGGCTCGATACTCGCCCGCGCCGGGCTGACGGAAGTCACTGTCGAGGCCGAGGCTCCAATGCCGTTTGAGTTGCAACACTGGTCCATGCACAGCCATAGCGCTCTTTTCTGCGAGGTGCGGGTCAATGCCGTCACCGGCGAGACCCGCGTAAGCCGCTTCCTCGGCTCGTTCGACTGCGGTCGGATCATCAACGCCAAAACCGCCGCTAGCCAGTTTCGCGGCGGCATCATCATGGGTCTCGGCCTTGCACTGATGGAGGAAACCCAGTTCGACGAGAGAACTGGCCGCATCATGAACCCATCGCTCGCCGGGTATCACGTGCCAGTTCATCTCGATGTGCCGCCGATCGACATCATCTGGAGCGAGGAAGCTGATCCTCACACACCGATGGGTGCGCGCGGCGTTGGCGAGATCGGAATTACGGGGGTGGGCGCAGCCGTCGCGAACGCGGTCTTCAATGCCACCGGCAAGCGGATTCGCGATCTCCCGATCACCTTGGATAAGGTGCTTTGTTCGCCTGGAGACGGACGCGAAGATCTGAGGTGAGCAAAGGAGATGTCGCAAATATCCACTGCTGCAGCTGACCGTGATGACTGGCGCAGCTTATGCTATTTCGCAACTGCGACACGCCATCGCTGATCTTGCTCGCATCGCATGGATGGCATTGATCAGCCGCTGCGCATGGCTGCCGCAACCCTTAAATTCGATGGCAGCACGTATTGATCGTGCGTGTGGTGGGGATATTCAGCGAGTGCGTATCGATCTCGGCGCAGATGCCGAGCTTGCCTGCCAGGGTATGCAGCGGTGCGAGATTGCCGGTGGCGCACAAACGCACCACGGGTGCTACGGCCGCCGGGGGGGCCAGTAACTGGCGGCCGCTGAGCAAGCGTTCGAGCTGGCGCGCTACGGCCGACGCGGTATCGATTACCGTCAGATATTCGCCGGCAATCCTGCGGATTGCCTGCTCCAGAAACGGATAATGGGTGCAGCCCAGCACCAGCGTGTCGGCACCGGCATCGAGGATCTCGTCCAGGTATTTCTCCAGCAGCGCCATCAGCGCGGGCGAACTGGTATCGCCGGCTTCGATGGCGTCGACCAGGCCGTTGCCGGCCACGCAGACAAAATGGCAGTCGCCCGCGTGCCGCATCAGCAAAGCCTGAAAGCGCTGACTTTTGAGGGTGCTGGCTGTTGCCAGCACGCCCGCAATACGCCTTTTCGACAATAAGGCGGCGGGCTTGACCCCGGGTTCGATGCCGACCAGCGGCAGATTCATGTGTTCGGTGATATGGCGCAACTGCTGGATGGTCTGCGCGGTGGCGGTATTGCAAGCCACCACCAGGGCCTTGATTTGATTTTGCAGCAGCCAGTCGCACACCGCCACCGAACGATTGATGATGTATTCGTCGTCGCGCTCGCCATACGGCGCGTAGTGCGAATCGGCACAATACAACAGCGCTTCGTGGGGCAGCAGGCGATGGATCGCGTCGAGCACCGACATGCCGCCGACGCCGGAGTCGAAAATACCGATCGGCGCGTCGACCGCCAATGCTGTCAGGGACAACCGGTCATTGGCAGCCGTCGGCGCGGCGGGTGCGGCCATCACCTCAGCGGGGGTGAAATCAGGGATAGACATGTCCAATCGATTCACTTCACTCACACCATTCACTTGAGGCCGGGCATGGCCGATAGTAGCGCTGCCCGGCAGGCATTGGATGGATTTTAGCCGATCAGGCTGTGGCCACCGGAATTTTGCCGATCCTGGCTTGCCATTCGGCCGGCCCGGTTTTATGCACCGATGTCCCGCTGGAATCGACCGCCACCGTCACCGGCATATCCTGCACGTCGAACTCGTAAATGGCTTCCATGCCCAGATCTTCGAAGGCGACCACGCGCGAGGTACGGATCGCTTTCGATACCAGATAGGCGGCACCGCCCACCGCCATCAAATAAGCCGCGTGGTGTTTCTTGATCGCCTCGATCGCGACCGGGCCCCGCTCAGCCTTGCCGATCATCGAGATCAGGCCGGTCTGGGCCAGCATCATTTCAGTGAAGCCGTCCATCCGGGTGGCGGTGGTCGGGCCTGCCGGACCGACCGCTTCGTCGCGCACCGGGTCGACCGGACCGACGTAATAAATCACGCGGTTGGTGAAATCGACCGGCAATTTTTCGCCGCGGCCCAGCATGTCGGCAATTCGCTTGTGAGCGGCATCGCGGCCGGTCAGCATCTTGCCCGACAGCAGCAGCGTCTGGCCCGGTTTCCAGGCGGCCACTTCAGCCGGGGTCAGGGTATCGAGGTTGACGCGCTGGCTGGTTTCCGTATTGGCCACCCATTGCACCTTGGGCCAGCTATCGAGCGAGGGAATGTCCAGCTTGGCCACGCCCGAGCCGTCGAGCACAAAATGCGCGTGGCGGGTGGCCGCGCAATTCGGAATGATGGCAATCGGTTTGCTGGCGGCATGGGTCGGGGCCGCCATGATTTTGATGTCAAGCACGGTGGCGAGGCCGCCCAGGCCCTGCGCGCCGATCCCCAGCGCATTGACTTTTTCGTACAGCTCGACGCGGAGTTTTTCGATCCAATCCTGCGGGCCGCGGGCGATGATGTCCTGGATATCGATCGCGTCCATCAGCGATTCCTTGGCCATCAGCATGGCTTTTTCCGCGGTACCGCCGATACCGATGCCCAGCATGCCCGGCGGGCACCAGCCGGCGCCCATGGTCGGCACAGTCTTGAGCACCCAGTCGACAATCGAATCGGACGGATTAAGCATGGCGAACTTGGATTTGTTTTCCGAGCCGCCGCCTTTGGCCGCGACCTGGATATCCACTGTGTTGCCGGGCACGATCTCGTAGTGGATCACGGCCGGCGTATTGTCCTTGGTGTTCTTGCGCGCGCCTTCGGGCGGGCTGACGATGGAAGCGCGCAGCAGGTTTTCCGGCAGCATATAAGCGCGTCGCACGCCTTCGTTGATCATGTCGGTCAGGCTCATGGTCACGCCTTCCCAGCGCACCTCCATGCCGACCTTGGCAAATACGGTCACGATGCCGGTGTCCTGGCAAATCGGGCGGTGGCCTTCGGCGCACATCCGGCTATTGGTCAGGATCTGCGCGATGGCATCCTTGGCGGCGGGGCTTTGTTCCAGTTCATAGGCGCGGCCCAGCGCGGTGATGTAATCGAGCGGATGGTAATAGCTGATATGTTGCAGCGAATCCGCAACGCTTTGGATCAGGTCGTCTTGCTTGATGGCGGTCATGACACGAGTCTACTAAGGTGGGAAATAGGGGGGGCGGCAGGGGCGCGTGCGCCTGACAACGCCTGGCGTGGCCGGCGGCACAAGCAGGCGCTGCGGCAGTCGCACGAAACTTCGCAATTGTACAACTTCGCGTCCGGCGAGGTGGATCAAACTGCTGTAGCCAAACCCGGCACAAAAACAGCGTAAGGGTAGGGCGGCGGCTGCCGCAAGCGTGCGGTTCAAGCCGCGGGAGGCACAGCCAGCGGGGCCGCGGACCGGGTGCCGCGCGGTTGCACGCTGGCCAGAATCAAGCCCGCGATGACACAGGCCAGCGCCGCACCATGCGCCAGCGTAGGCCGTTCGCCGAGGAACACCATGCCATAAGTTGCCGCCGCGATGGGCAAGACCGCGGTAAATACCCCGGCCAGCGCACCCGGAACATGGCGTATGCCTTTCATCCAGAGCCAGAACGAGAAAATACTGGCCGATAGGCCGTACCAGACCAGCAAGGCCCAAGTGGAGCCGGGAACGCTGCTGTAATCGAAATGCAGCAGGGCGTGGGCACCCAAAGGCAACATCAATAACAGGCCAAAACCGTGGGTATAGGCGCAGATATCGATTGCCGGCAACGTCTGCGACAGGCGTCGCGACAAAATGACATAGGTCGATTCGCAGACCACGGCACCCATAATCATCGCATTGCCGGCCAGCGAGCCGCTTTCCCCGGTCGCGCCGGTTCCATGACTGTGAGCCAGATTGATAATCAGGATGCCCGCCATGGCCAGCACAATCGCCGCCAATGCCCGTGGGCCGGGCCGTTCTTTCAGCAATAACCAGGCCAACAGCGCCACCACGGCTGGAATAGTGCTGGTAATCACTCCGGCGGCAACCGCGCTGGTGCGCTGCACGCCGTTCAGCATCAGCAGGGTAAACAAAAAAGTACCAAAAAACGCCTGCAAAAACAGGTTGGTCCACTCGCCGCGCGTGACCCGGCGCATTTTCGACCAGCGATAGAGCGGCCACAGCACCGCCACCGCAATCACAAAACGCAGCGAGGCAAACACCGGTACGGGAACAAAGGCGACAATCGACTTGCCTATACCTACATTGCTGCCGACCAGCAGCATGGCGGCGATGAGTAAAAACGCGTAACGATTCATCAAATGAGCGGGCAAATGAGTGCGGCAAACAATGGGGCGCAGCGCCTGACGCAAAATGGCGTCTTGGCGCACGATGGAGCGGCCGGCGGGCGTTTTTGCCTTGGGCACAAGACAACGCAACCTGCCGCTTGCGCGAAGTGCCTCGATTGTACGAGGCCCGGGCGCGTGCCGTCCAGTCGGGTATTTGCGCCGGACCGGGCTTCCGGGCGTCGATGTTCCGCCGCGCGCGGCCGGGCCCAGGCTGAGATGGACAGCGCTGAAGCCGCTCTAATGCTACGATTGCGGCAATCCCGCGTAAGCTACGAGTAAGTCGCTTGCCGTAAGGTAGCGCCGTTGGTGGCGTCGTAGGTAGCGTCGTGAAGCGGAGGCAGGTAACCGCCCCGCGGCACAGTAGACAAAACGGTGGAGACAGCGGATCGCGGCCTGACCCGATCCGGCACAATCATGTCAGAGCAGCACCGCGGCAAGCGGGTTTGCATCTGATGGCCTAAGCCATATCACTAAAAAGGGGGAGACGATGTCTGCCATTGAATCGGTTCTTCAGGAGCACCGTATTTTCGAGCCGCCGGCTGAATTGGCCGCGACCGCCCGCGTTTCCGGCATCGCCGCATACAACGCGCTGGCGGCCGAAGCCGAACAGGACTATGAGGGTTTCTGGGCCCGCCTGGCTCGCGAAGAACTCAGTTGGCACAAGCCGTTTACCAAAGTGCTCGACGAAAGCCGCGCACCGTTTTATACATGGTTCGAAGACGGCGAGCTGAATGCTTCGTACAACTGCATAGACCGTCATATCGAAAACGGCCTGGGGCAAAAGAAAGCCATCATTTTCGAAGCCGACGACGGCGCTGTCACCAACGTCAGCTATCAGGACCTCTATCACCGCGTTTGCCGTTTCGCCAATGCGCTCAAAGCGCGTGGCGTTAAAAAAGGCGACCGGGTGGTGATCTACATGCCGATGTCGGTTGAAGGCATCGTCGCGATGCAGGCCTGCGCCCGCATCGGCGCCACTCATTCGGTGGTGTTCGGCGGTTTTTCCTCAAAATCGCTGCATGAACGGATCGTCGACGTCGGCGCCGTCGCCGTGATTACCGCCGATGAACAGATGCGCGGCGGCAAGACCTTGCCGCTCAAGGCCATCGTCGATGAAGCGTTGGCCATGGATGGTACCGACGCCGTCACCACTTGCCTGGTCTATCGGCGCACCGGCGGCAAAGTCGCGTGGAATGCAGCGCGCGACATCTGGCTGCACGAGATCCTCGCCGAACAAGCCGATACCTGCGAGCCCGAATGGGTCGGCGCGGAGCATCCGCTGTTTATCTTGTATACCTCGGGTTCGACCGGTAAACCGAAGGGGGTGCAGCACAGCACCGCGGGCTTCCTGCTGTGGGCGGCACAAACCATGAAGTGGACCTTCGATATCAAACCCGACGATATCTTCTGGTGCACCGCCGATATCGGCTGGATCACGGGCCACAGTTATATCACCTACGGTCCGACCGCCGTGGCCGCCACGCAAATCGTCTTCGAAGGCGTGCCGACCTACCCCAATGCCGGACGCTTCTGGGACATGATCCAGAAACATCGGGCGACCATTTTCTACACCGCGCCGACCGCGATCCGCTCCTTGATCAAATCGGCCGATGCCGATAACGCGGTGCACCCGTCCAGCTACGATCTGTCCAGTCTGCGTATCCTGGGCACGGTCGGCGAGCCGATCAACCCGGAAGCCTGGATGTGGTACCACAAGCACGTGGGCGGCGAGCGTTGTCCGGTAATCGACACCTTCTGGCAAACCGAAACCGGCGGCCATGTGATTGCGCCGCTGCCGGGCGCCACCGCCCTGGTGCCGGGGTCATGCACCTTGCCGCTGCCGGGTATCATGGCCGCCATCGTCGACGAAGCCGGGCAGGATGTGCCCAACGGGCAGGGCGGTATCCTGGTGATCAAACGGCCCTGGCCGTCGATGTTGCGTAATGTCTGGGGCGACCCCGAACGTTATAAAAAAAGCTATTTCCCCGAAGAGCTCGGCGGCACGCTTTACCTGGCAGGCGACGGTTCGATCCGCGACAAGGAAACCGCTTATTTCACCATCATGGGCCGCATCGACGATGTGTTGAACGTATCGGGTCATCGCATGGGCACCATGGAAATCGAATCGGCCCTGGTATCCCACCCCTTGGTCGCGGAAGCAGCGGTGGTCGGGCGCCCCGACGACACTACCGGCGAAGCCGTGGTTGCCTTTGTGGTGCTCAAACGCACCCGTCCGGTCGGCGAAGAATCGAAAACTATCGCCAACGAGTTGCGGCAATGGGTAGCCAAGGAAATCGGTCCGATCGCCAAACCGAAAGACATCCGTTTCGGCGACAACCTGCCCAAGACCCGCTCCGGCAAAATCATGCGGCGCTTGTTGCGCAGCCTGGCCAAAGGCGAAGCCATCACGCAGGATATTTCGACCTTGGAGAATCCGGCGATTCTGGAGCAGCTCGGCGAACCGCTGTAGGGTGGGTATGTGGCGATGGCTTAACCGCTCGTTGTGACGGGTGGTTGGGCCCATCGACGCCGGTTGTGCTGGGCGGTTTTCCTATCGGACCCCGCTGTGCTGACTTGGGTACTCTGGCATGGCGAATTCGGTCTTGCCGGGCGCCGGTTTACTGTTTAAAGATGCTACCTGGAATTATCCGTGGCACGTCTCGGTTATTCCGCGTCCCGCAACGGAGTATGGTGATGCGCGATTTTTTTGGGGCGTAAATTCCTGCGTTACGCCTCCGCCTACCGGTTCGGCTTGTCCTTGTGTTGAAAGTCCGACAACAGCGCCTGTACGGCCGTGTGAAGTCCGGGCAAATCATTGCAAACGGTATTTCACACAATATCCAGATCGACGGTGGAATATCCGTGTGCAAGGGAATTGCGCATTTCATACGAGTCACCCCATGGTAGTTCAGGGTGGGCCTCAACAAATTCCCGGTAATGCTTGTCGAGTTTATTACTCGCTTCACCAATGACTTCGATGTTGCGAATCACCGCGTCGCATACAAGCTCATTCGCCTTGAACTCAACCCTATTCATATTCGCCGTATAACGTGCGATGCGGTCAATTGCATCCAGAATGTGTCGCAGGTAATCCGGCAGGCGTTGTTTGTCCCGACTCATACCGGCACTGCCTCGGCAATCACAGTCGCACGGAATTTCTCGGGGAGCGCATTCGGTGTCAGTACATCTACGGGCACCCCTAGCAGGCGGGCAAGCTGACGTCGGATTGAACCGATATTCAGCAGGGTCATGCCCGGTTCAGGATCAACCAGGATGTCGAGATCACTCTCCTCGGTGTCCTCACCGTGAAGAACTGAACCAAACACGCGTGCGTTGACGGCGCGGTTCGCTTCGACAATGTGCCGGATCTCCGCGCGGTGCGCATCAAGTGCAATGGACGGTTTCATCGATCAAACTCCTGGATCTACCCTGCATGACGACCATATTCAATCTCAATTCAAACTATAGCACGCGCATTGCACAGTCTAAACAACGGCTGGGTCCCGATGAGCGCAGCCTCGATGAAGCTTAACGAGCTAAAGCATGCGGTGGTCACCTTGGCCGCCGCCACGACGCCATCAAGGGTGCGATGGATATGCTGTTTGAAGGTGGCCAGCATATCGCCCGACACCCAGGTCGCTACCGATTGCCTGCGGCGATGCTTTTTGTTAAACAGGCGTATGACTGCCACTCCGCCTCGACCGACCGCAGAACCCACGCTTGACCCTGCGACCGATT
>Ga0302228_10000050_pt1 | contig 100631 bp, 89 predicted proteins | sample II_Palsa_N1_2_FD_193519 | JGI IMG/M metagenome (GOLD analysis project Ga0302228, IMG submission 193519) | Peat permafrost microbial communities from Stordalen Mire near Abisko, Sweden - II_Palsa_N1_2 | ecosystem: Environmental > Terrestrial > Soil > Palsa > Peat permafrost | place: Sweden... | reverse complement strand
AACGACGGGAACTGATTGGCAATGGCGGGGTTCTGAGGGCCCGGGTCATTCCGGCTCGTCGGGCTCAGGGCGTTGACGATGCCTTCGGGCGGCCGGTCCGGATTGCCGAACGAAGCGGCCTTGGCCGTGGCGGCCACCCCGAGCGCCGCAGCCGAAGCGGCTGCACCCACCAACACTTTGCGTCGCGACAGGTCAGTCATGTTCATTACCTTCCAAGTTTCAAGTCTGAAAATAAACCGTTATAAAATTCGTATTCCTATATAAACAGGAATTGACATCGGTCTGGTTCGATCGTGTCGGAAACGGATTAACCGGGTGTTATCCGGGTGCTGCTGACTGGAGGAAAAAGCGCGTCGAACAGCATCCTTGGAGACGATATTAGTGAGGTACGTGAGCTTATGACAGTCAAAGTTTTGGAACGAAACGATAAGCCGAACGTTAACGTTCCGGTGTTTAAAGCCAGGGGGATTTTGCAAGCTGCGGAGGGTGAAACTCTGAAAACGGCGGATTAATTTTCTTTTAATTTCCGCTGCGGGTCACGCGCGGCCAACGCGTGAGCACGTTGGCCGGTTACATCGCTAGAACGTGTGCGTTGCTTCAGAAGCGATGACGGAATCCGGCGACGAACAGCAACTGCCGATTATTGGCCGAAGGCGTGACGTTGAACATAGACGCGTTGAACGCCGGATTGTTCCCACCGCCGCTGACCGTCTGATACAGGCTCTCCAGATAAACGTCCGTGCGGTGGCTGAACTGGTAGTCCGCCTGCACGATGGCCTCGTGCCACTTGGGCGAGAGACTGCCGGACGACGAGTCGAAACGCCCGTCGGTGTACGTATACGACGCAGCGAGACTGAGCGCGCGGGTCACGAAATACTGACCGTTGATCTCGAAGTTGTTAAAGCGCAGCAGGCTGCCCACGAGCGGGGCGAGATTGCCGCCCTGATAGACGCTGGTGACGTCGTTGGTCGACGAATGCGTCCAGACTAGCCCGATCGACGCAGGGCCAAACGCATATTTGCCGCCCAGGCCCCAGATCTGCTGGCTGCCGCCGGTGATGACCGCGTCGCTGTCGCCGTTGGTGACCGCGCCGTTCGGGTTGACGTTGGCGGTACCGACCGAGCGGTTGATCTGCAGATAACTGGCGACCAGCGAGACCGGCCCGTTCTCGTACTTCGCCCCCATGCTATAGGCACGGTCGTTCGAGAATTCGCCCGCCTCGTTCGAGAAGCCGTACATCGTCCCCACCGTCAGGCCGCGATAGGTTGGGCTTTCGTATCGCACAGAGTTCTGGATACTCTGATGCCGGATCATGTCGTCGTTGTCGAACGGATGGTCTGCCAGGTTGCCGGCCCAGCCCAGACCTTCGGCGCTCAGCGCGGACAGATACTGCGACATGAAGCTGTACTGTCGACCCGCCGTGATCGTGCCATACGTCTTTGAACTCAGGCCGACGAATGCCTGGCGTCCGAACAGATCGCCCGAGTTGCTGAGTTTGCCGGTGGCACTCGAAAAGCCGTCCTCCAGCATGAACACGGCTGAAAGGCCACCGCCCAGATCTTCCGAGCCTCGCACCCCCCAGCGGGTGCCGCTGATGCCGCCGCTGTCCATTTCGACGCCGCTGTGCCCAGGCGAGCCTGCTTTGCCAGTGGTCTGGTTGTTCGCGTAGATCACCGCGGTATCGACGATGCCGTACAGCGTGACGCTGCTTTGTGCGTGACTGCTTGCGGCCCAGCAAAGCGAAACGGCTGCAGCCAGTAGGGTTTTTCTCATGGTGATGACGTCGTAGTGGTCTTGCATGCGTGTGGGGAAAGTGACAGCCGCTCTGTCTGCGCAGATCGGGATATACCGTCAGATATAACGAAGCGAAAAACAAGGTATGGCGGATCGCAACGCGCTTTCTGTCGAGGCGCAATCTTAGCGGCACGATGGGCACGGGGAACTGTACAGTCGTCGGGTTTCGAGAGGAGTACAGTTAAAGCGCCAGGGTTCGCACGCGTTAGCGTTATATCCGTAGATAACTAGCGGTGTATGATGTTTGCGATTCTGTATCGAGACCACCGCAATCGATCGGTGAGAGAGACATGTCACAGAGCGTTTCAACAGGTGTCGTATCCTGGAGCACACCGGTCCAGTTGCAAGGACTGCCTGCGAACGAGCGTATCTGGCGGGAGATTCCGCGGCGCGAAAGCGGCACAGGCGGCTCTCAGGTGGTGATCGGTCACTGGACCGACAGCCGTGTCGAACACCGGGAACTCGTTGCGCCCGTGTTCGACCGCTACTTCACCGTCAGCATTTTGCTCGGCAAAGCGACGGTCGATTGCTACAAGAACGGCAAGCTGTCCGGCCGAGGCACGGGCGGGGTAGGCGGTCTGCAACTCACCGCGCCCGGCGAGCGGATCCAGTGCGGTTTTCGTGGTGCCAACGAGTCGATCCACATCTTCTTTCCGAGCGATCTGATCGAGCTGGAATGTGGCGAAGAGCGCCACAGCGTCGCCGCGCGGCTCTTCGACGATCCCGCGTTTCGCGTCGATCCGGTGCTGGGTCCGTTGGCGCAGCCACTGGCCGCCGCGCACGGCGAAGAGGGACGCATCGACGTGGCTTACGTCGAAGGGCAGGTCTACGCGATCCTGGGACACGTGCTCTCGCGGTACGGACGCGAAAGCAAGACGGACATGCCGGTTGGCGGAGGACTATCGTCAGCGCGTTTGCGCCGCACGCTCGACTACATGGAAGCTTACCTGGCAGAACCGATTACTTTGCAGGACATCGCCCAACAGGCCGGCCTGAGCCGCATGCATTTCGCCGCGCAGTTCCGGCTCGCCACCGGCACGACACCACATGCATTCCTGTTGAACCGGCGCATCGAGCGAGCCAAGACTCTGCTGGAGAGGGACATGCCGATCGTGCAGGTCGCGCTTGCCGTCGGCTTTCAGGCTCAGGCGCATTTCACCACGGCGTTTCGCGGCGTGAGCGGTACGACGCCCGCGCGCTGGCGCGCCCAACAGCAGCAGGCGCGGCGCTAGTCCAACCACGGCAGAAACGCGGCGATCGTGTCGCCGCGCCTCTACAGGGATCAGCCCAGCTTGTACGAACCTGCGCCGGTGCCGGCGAGGTTGCCGCCGTCGACGATCAGGTACTCTGGACGGATCGGCCTGCCCTCAAAGAAGCATTCGAGGATTTCTAGCGTGCCGGCCGCGTAGCGCGCTTGCCCCGCCAACGAGCTGCCCGAAATATGCGGCGTCATCCCCTGGTTCGGCATGCGCCGCCACGGATGATCGACCGGTGCGGGTTGCGGATACCAGACGTCGCCTGCATAGCCCGCGAGTTTTCCCGACTCGAGCGCGCGCACCACAGCATCGCGGTCGCACAGCTTGCCGCGCGCGGTATTGATGAGGTACGTGCCGTGCTTGACGAGTTCGAACATCCTGTCGTCGAACATGTGCTCGGTCGCCGGATAGAGCGGGCTTTGCAGGTTGATGACGTCGCACACCTTCACCAGCGATTCCGGCGTCGGATGATAGGTCAGGTTCAGTTCGCGTTCGATTTCCGCCGAGAGACGATGCGGATCGTAGTAGTGCAGATGAACGTCGAACGGCTTGAGCCGGCGCAGCACCGCGAGACCGATCCGGCCGGCGGCGATGGTGCCGAAGTGCATGCCTTCGAGATCGTAGCTGCGGCTGACGCAATCGGCGATGTTCCAGCCGCCGTTCACGGCATATTGATGCGAGGGCAGGTAGTTGCGCACCAGCGAGAGCACCATCATCACGACATGCTCGGCCACGCTGATGCTGTTAGAAAAGGTTTCCTCGGCGACGGTGATACCGTGTGCGGCGGCCGCCTTGAGGTCGACGTGGTCCGAGCCGATGCCGGCCGTGAGAGCGAGCTTGAGTTTCTTCGCTTTGGCAATGCGTTCGGCGGTGAGATAGGCCGGCCAGAACGGCTGGGAAATCACCACGTCGGCGTCGGGGAGGTGGCGGTCGAAGGTCGAATCGGCGCCGTCCTTGTCGCTCGTCACGACCAGTTCGTGACCATGGCTTTCCAGGTAGCGGCGCAGACCCAGTTCTCCCGAGACGCAGCCGACCAGTTCGCCCGGCTTGAAGCCGAGCGGTCCCTTCGGCGAGGGCACGGTCTGTCCATTCGGATAGGCCGTGATGACGGGAATCTCATTGCGCGCGTATTTCGGCGGATAGCCGGTGACGGGATCGGGATAAAGAACACATAGAACTTTGGCCATCTCTTTGCTCCGTATATCGACTTGTGAGTAAGTGCTGATCAATCAGCACTTGCAGTCTGACGCGGGAGCAATGGCGTTTATTTCGAATTCGCACGGTCGACCCCGGGAGGGGTTCCGGGGCTCCTTGCGAGCCCCGGCCGGCATTGCGCGACGCCTGGCCGTCAAGACCAGGCGCCGGGATTAATCGCCGAGATATTCCGGTTCGATCTGGATGTTCTGCTCGCCGGCAGCCTTCTTTTCCCAGTATCGCTTGACCCAGTTTTCGAAGGTCTTGCCCGCGGCCGTGTCCTTGCCGGTGAAGGCGATGGCGCCGATATCCGCGTACGGAATCACGTCCTTCGTCTGCTTGCCGGTGGGGATGATCCGCACGAAGCAGTCCTTGAAGGCCGCGCCGTATTGACGGTCGTACAGATAGCCTGCCACGCTCGAGCCGTCCTTGCGGGTGATCGTGACGTCGCCACGATAATCGAAGGCCTTTTCCATCGCTTCGCGCACTTCGGCTTCGGTGGTCAGTTGCGGCGTCCAGCCTTCGAGCTGCTCGTGCACCGTGCCAGCGGCGGTTTCCATCTGATCCGGGTTGACCACGTCAGCCGCGGGTGCGACCGGCGCGGCTGCTACGGCCTCGGCCGCTTGCTGGCCCTTGGCCGCATCCGCACGCGGCGGCGTGGGGACGAACACCATCGGCACTTCGTGCGAGGTCTTCTTCCAGCCGGCGAGCAGGTCGGTGGCGCCCTGGTCCTTATAGCTGTCGAACAGCATGGCCTTGACGGTCTGGAACATACCCTTGAACGAACCAAAGGTGTAGTTCACGCCGCTCGCTTCGTAGCCCGAGTGCACCATACAGTTGGCGCACTTCGGATTGCCGCTTTCGGTGCCGTACTCGGACCACTTCACGCTTTCCATCAGTTCGTCGAAGCTGTCTGCATAGCCGTCCTGCAGCAGGTAGCACGGCTTTTGCCAACCGAAGATGCTGTAGGTGGGCATGCCCCACGGCGTGCAGGTGAGTTGCTTCTTGCCCATCAGGAATTCCATGAAGATGGGCGACGCGTTGAAGCGCCAGCTCTTCTTCCGGTTCGACAGGATCGCGCGGAACAGCTTCTTCGAACGTGCACGGCCGAGAAAGTGCTTCTGGTCCGGCGCCTTGTCGTACGTGTAGCCGGGCGAGACCATCATGCTTTCGACGCCCGCTTCCATCATCTCGTCGAAGTGCAGGCGCACGCTGTTCGGGTCGGCGCCGTCGAACAGGGTGGTGTTGGTGGTGACGCGGAAACCGGCCGCAACAGCGGCGCGCACACCTTCCATGGCGATGTCGTAGCCGCCTTCACGGCACACCGCGAAATCGTGATGCTCGCGCTGGCCGTCGACGTGCACCGAGAACGACAGATACTTGCTCGGCTTGAAGAGGTGCAGGTTCTTGGCGAGCAGCAACGCGTTCGTGCACATGTACACGTACTTCTTGCGCGCCACCAGACCGGCGACGATCTCAGGCATCTGCGGATGCAGCAGCGGCTCGCCGCCCGGAATCGCGACCATTGGCGTTCCGCACTCCTCGACCGCCTTGAAGCATTGCTCGGGCGTGAGTTGCGACTTCAGGACGTGAGCCGGGTACTGGATCTTGCCGCAGCCCGCGCACGCCAGATTGCAGCGCATGAGCGGCTCGAGCATGAGAACGAGCGGATAGCGGCTACGCCGCATCAGCTTCTGCTTCAGGACATAGGTGGCGACCGTCCAGGCCTGCGAAATTGGCACTCCCATGCTGGCAATGCTCCTCAATAACTGTGTTGCGCCGCGGACAGGGTCTGCGACTGTGTTCAATAGATCGTTTCGCGCCCGCTTCGGACGCGATCGTGTGCTAACAAGGGCCGATCACGTCCGCCCGATTGGCGCAAACCGATCTGGCACTGGACGGGTTGTGGGGCCCCGAATTCTCAAAAATACCGCAATGATCGCACAAACCGGACTTTCCGGTCGGAGCCGCGCGTGTTCGGGCCAAGCGGGGCGGTCCGGCGGCGGTGGGCGCGGGGTTTGGCGTAGCGGCGTAGCTGGGGCGAGTCCGCGGTGAATCCGGGACGGTCCACGGCGATTACGCCTTGACTTCGGCCCGCAAGAATTCCACCAACGCTTGCTGCAGCGCATTGAGCACCCCGCCGGAGGTGACGAGCGCCAGCTCCGTGGGCGGCAAGTCGGGCAAACCGGGGCACAGGCGATGCTCGGGAAGCACCGCGGTTGTGGGCAGGACCGAAATCCCCAGTCCCGACGAAACGGCCGCCTGAATGCCCGTGAGACTGTGGCTGCCGAACGCGATGCGCCAGCGCCGCTGGGCCTTGTCGAGGCTGCGGATGGCGCGCTGCCGGTAGACGCAGCCTTGGGGAAACAGCGCGAGCGGGATGGGTTGGTCCACGGGCTCCTCAGACGCTTCGACATCCGCGCCCTGGACCCACACCAACGATTCCGGCCAGGACGCGAGACACTCGCCGCTGCCCGGTTCGCGCTTGACCAGCGCAAGCTCGATCTCGCCCGCAGCCAGCTTGCGCTGCAGGTCGGTGCTCATGCCGGCGATGGTCTCGAGGCGCACGCCGGGTTTGGCCTTCACAAAGCCCGACAGCATGGCCGACATGCGCCGGGCGTCGAAATCCTCGGGCACGCCGATGCGAACCGGCGTCAGTTCCACGTCGCTCGCCAGCGCGTCCTGGGCTTCCTGCACGAGTGCCAGCAGCCGACGGGCGTATTGCGCGAGCAACGCGCCGTGCTCGGTCGCGCTCACCTGATTGCCGGTGCGGTCGCGCAGCAAGAGGGGCCGGCCGACCAGCGCTTCCAGTTTGCGCACCTGCTGGCTGACCGTCGACTGGGTGCGGTGCACGCGTTCGCCGGCGCGCGTGAAGCTGCCCTCGTCGACGACGCAAATCAGCGTATTCAATAGTTCCAGATCAAGCATGACCGGCTCGCTTCGTTATTTGAAATTCAACTGACACATAGATTTTAATTTAATTTTCAAATATAGGGTGAGGCGCTTAACCTGTCCGCATTCGAAACCTTCAATCCGCGATTTCCAGGAGCGATCCATGTCACTTGAGAACACCCGCCGGCCGGTCTGGCTCACTTTCGACTGCTACGGCACGCTGATCCAATGGGACGAGGGACTGCTGGCGGCGGTCGGTGACATCCTGCGCACGAAGCCAGGCAACGAGGTCGAGCCGGCGAAACTGCTCGAGATTTACGACCGGCACGAACATGCGCTGGAGCAGACGGGGCCGCACCGCTCGTTCCGCCGGGTTGCCGGCGACGGACTGCGGCTCGCGCTCGAAGAGCTGGGTTTGCGCAGCGACGAGGGCGACGCCGGGGTGCTGACCAGCCGCATCTCGGCGATGCCGCCGTTTCCCGAAGTCGTCGGGACGCTGCGGCAACTCAAGGCGCGGGGCTATCCGCTGTGCATCGTGTCGAATACCGACGACGACATCATTGCCGGCAACGTCGCGCAACTGGGAGGCCAGATCGACCGGGTGATCACCGCGCAGCAGGCGGGGGCATACAAGCCGGCGCGGCGCCTGTTCGACTACGCGCACGAGCAACTGGGCGTGACGAAGGACGACGTGGTCCACATTTGTGCGAGCCCGCATCTCGACCACGCGGCTGCGCGCGATATGGGATTTCGTTGCGTGTGGATTGATCGCGGGACGGGGCGTGGCGTGCTGCCGGACTACACGCCCGATGCTACGCTAGCGACACTCGATCGGGTGCCGGCGCTGTTCGCCGAGCTCGGCTGGTAATTCTCAGGGGAAGACATCATGGCGCATACGTTGTTATCGGTCGGATCAACGGCACCGTCGCGCAGCCTGCGGCTCGATTCCGACGCGGTCATGCAGGCCCGCATCGAACTGGCGGCCTGTTTCCAGTTGGCGGCGCAGTACGGTTTCGAGGAGGGGGTCTGCAATCATTTCTCGGCGGTGGTTCCGGGGCATGACGACTTGTTCTTCGTGAATCCTTATGGTTATGCGTTCGCCGAGATCACGGCGTCGCGGCTGCTGGTTTGCGATTTTGAGGGACACGTGGTGGACGGCGAAGGCAAGCCGGAGGCGACGGCGTTTTATATCCATGCGCGCTTGCATCGCGCGATGCCGCGGGTGCAGGCGGCGTTTCACACGCATATGCCGAATGCTACGGCGCTTTGTTTGCTGGAGGGGCCGCCGTTGTTGTGGCTTGGGCAGACGGCGTTGAAGTTTTATGGGCGTACTGCGGTTGATGAGGATTACGGTGGGTTGGCTCTCGATGAGTCGGAAGGGGATCGTATTGCGGCGGCGCTGGGGGATGCCGATGTTCTGTTCTTGAAGAATCATGGGGTGATGGTGGCGGGGGCTAGCATCGCTGAGGCGTGGGATGATCTCTATTATCTGGAGCGCGCTGCGGAGGTTCAGGTTAAGGCGATGAGTAGCGGGCGGGCGCTTAAGGCGGTGCCACATGATGTGGCGCAACGGACTTATGAGCAGATGCGGGTTGGGGATAAGGAGAGTGCTCGGGCGCATCTTGATAGTGGGATGCGGTTGTTGCTGGCGCGGGGGAATGGGTTTGATAAGTAGGTTTTCTGTGGCTTTCACTTTTGGTTGTTTTTTTTTATGGTGTTGGCCTTTCCTTGCTTTCTTAGTGGTCTATTAGCGATGCCCCTGTGCGGGGCGGCACTTACTTTCTTTGCCGCCTCAAAGAAAGTAAGCAAAGAAAGCGGGCTGCAACCGCTAGCGTTTAGTGAGCCATCTCGGTCTGCCACCGGAAACGGCCCAAGACGAGACCCGCCCTCGCGCCACCCACGTTAGTGACAAAGCAGTCATCCGCTCCAGCGTTGCGCTACGCGCCCCGCCGTTGGGCGTAACACGTTCTGCAAACGCTAATTAATGTCACTACTTTACTTCGTTAGGAAACCATATCATCTATGATGAGTGCCGCAGTTTGGCAATGTTTTTCCCCGTTGGCGGTGAAATCGAGGTGGCATTCCTAGGTGAACCCGTCCGCGACGCACGCAGTGCGGAGTGGGGTGGATGAGTGCTGTGTCACGAGCGGTGGAAATGCGATGGCAGGTCTCGTCTTGGGCCGTTTCCGGTGGCGGACCGAGATGGCTCACTAAACGCTAGCGGTGTGAGCCCGCTTTCTTTGCTTACTTTCTTTGCGGCGGCAAAGAAAGTAAGTGCCGCCCCGCACAGGGGCATCACAAATAGACCACTAAGAATACAAGGAAAGGCCAACGCTGCAAGAGCACAGCCAAGACCAACGCCGTAGGCAAACAAACACCCACATTAACTAGCCCCCTCCCAATAAACATTAAACCCCATCAACGAAGTCAACGTCTGCGCCGCGCGCTTCATCATCTCGCCCACTTCGCTCATGGAAGGCACCGGCGCATTATCGATCCGCTCGATATAAGGCGTAGTCAGCGCCGCAATAGCATGCCCATCCCGCCCAAACACTGGATACGCCAGATTCTTGACTCCCTTAACCTGCCGGCTCGACATACGCGCATTACCATGCCTGCGGATCTGCGCCAGATCCTTCGCCAGTTGCTCGCTATCCACCACCTGCTCACCCTCCACAGGCACATGAAGCTCAAGCATCTCGGCCCGCTGCGGTTCCTCCTGAAACGCAAGCAACACCTGCCCCGAAGCCGTATCGGTCATCCCAATCAACGTCCCCACCTTCAACGCAAATCCCCACCGCTCAGGACTCTCCACACCCGCCACGATCAACACGCGCCCCTTCTGATACACGCAAAGATGAAACGACTGCCCAGCCTGCTTGGCAAGTTGCGTCATCAACGGCAGCGCTGTCGACACCAATGAACGCACCGGCTGATGCCGATGCGCCAACTGAAACAGCAGCAGCGAAAGCACATAGCGGTCGCCCGCGGCCAACAGATAGCCGCGCGTTTCCAACGTGACCACCATGCGGAAGATCTCCGCCGTAGTGCGCCCCAACTCCTTGGCAAGCTCCGCGAGCGATAAGCCCTCCGGGTGATCCGCCAGCCGTTCGATGATGTCGAGGCCCTTTTCCAGTGCCGGCGCCGAGTAGCGCGTCGCGTTGTCGTTCAAATCTCCTCCCGTAAAGCCGACGGGCGCCCGATCGACCCGGCGCACATGATACCCAATCCGATTGTAGGGCCCCCAAGGCCGAAAGCGCATTCCAATGCCCCATTCCATAGGCGGGGAAAACACCTAGTAAATTTTATCAATGAAATGTGTTTTCATACCTAAAATTTTAGGCAGCGCTGGACGAAGGCGCCAGGGCACGCTGAACAGCAGGCCGCCGGCGGCGGAATAACGCGGAGGAGAGGGTGGATGGCAGCCGTTGCATTCGAGCAGGTGCGCAAGTCGTTCGGCGCCGTTCAGGTCCTCAAGCAGATCGACCTAGCGGTGCCGGACGGCGAGTTTCTGGTGCTGGTCGGCCCGAGCGGCTGCGGCAAGTCCACCTTGCTGCGTGCGTTGGCCGGGCTCGAGGGCGTCACGCACGGGCGCATCCTGATCGACGGTCAGATCGTCAATGCGCTGCCGCCGCGCGAGCGCGACGTCGCAATGGTGTTCCAGAACTACGCGCTCTATCCGCATATGACCGTGCTCGAAAACCTCACCTTCGCGCTCAAGCTGCGTAATCACGACGCCGCGGAGATTGCGTTGCGTGCGCAAAAGGCGGCCACTTTGCTCGGTCTGCAGGACCTGCTCGGCCGGCATCCCCGGCATCTGTCGGGCGGTCAGCGGCAGCGCGTGGCGATGGGCCGCGCTATCGTGCGCGACCCAAAGGTGTTCCTGTTCGACGAGCCGCTGTCGAATCTCGACGCGCGGCTGCGCGTGCAGATGCGCGCGGAGATCAAGGCGCTGCATCAGCGTCTGCGCGCCACCACGGTCTACGTGACGCACGACCAGATCGAGGCGATGACGATGGCCGACCGCATCGTCGTGCTCAACGGCGGCGTGATCGAGCAGATCGGCACGCCGCTCGCACTCTACGACGATCCGGACAATCTCTTCGTGGCGGGTTTCATCGGCTCGCCGGCCATGAATGTCTTCAATGGCGTGTACGAGCAGCACGGCGGTGGCGCGCGGGTGCGCGTCGGCGAGCAGGCGCTGCCGGTGCCGGCCGTCAATGCCGTGCACGGGCAAGAGGTGGTGTACGGCGTGCGTCCCGAACATCTGGCGCTTGCCGGCGAGGACGGCGTGCCGTTCGCGCTCGATGTGGTCGAGCCGACCGGTGCGGCAACCGAACTGTTCGGCACGCTCGCCGGCCAACCCTGTTGCGTGATGCTGAATGGCCGCACCGATCTGCGCGCCGGCAACCCCGTCGCATTGCGTGCCGATCTCAACAAGGTGCTGGTGTTCGATCGCGCAAGCGGGCGACGTCTGCGCTGAACAGGCCTGCGAGCCGTCCCGCCGCGGGGCTCGCATGACGCATGAACCGCCGGTATGCCGCGCGGCTGCACGGCGGAACCCATACAAGAGGAGACAGTAATGCGCTATCCAACCATGCAAGCCCTGCCAACCATGTTGCGGCTCGCCGCTTCGATGCTCGCGCTCGCGGGCCTCGTTGCGTCGGGTCTCGCCCACGCCGACGACGAATACAAAGGCTATACGCTGCGGGTCAAGCTGATCGGCGGTGTGCAGTACGAAGCGCTCTATACGCGCATTCCGCTGTGGGAAAAGCAGACCGGCGCGAAAGTCGAGATCGTGTCGCGCAAGAGCCACTTCGAACTGGATCGCGAGTTGAAGCAGGACATCGCCTCGGGTCACATCGACTATTGCGTGTCGTCCAATCACACGAATTTTTCGGCCCAGTACCCGATTTTCCGCGATCTGAAGGGACTGTTTCCAGCGAGCTATCTGGCCGCGTTCTCGCCGAGCCTGCTGAAGGCGTCGGAGATCAACGGGCATCTGGTGCAGATTCCGCGTTCAGTGGATATCGAAGCGCTCTACTACGACAAGACCGCCTACGACGATCCGGCCAACCAGGCCGCCTATAGCAAGCAGTTCGGCAAGACACTCGCGCCGCCCACGAACTATGCGGAGTTCACCCAGCAGGCCAAGTTCTTCACCAAGGCGCCGAACTTCTACGGCACGCAGTTTCCCGGCAAGGACGAAGCCATCACGGGGACCTTCTATTCGCTGCTGATCGCCAATGGCGGCCAGTTGCTGGATGCGAAAAACCGCCCGGCGTTCAACTCGCCGATCGGCGTCAAGACGCTTAACTGGTTCGTGGACCTCTACAAGGCGGGCGCGGTGCCCAAGGGCGTGCCGAGTTACGTCTGGGACGATCTGGGCAATAACTTCGCAGCCGGCAAGGTGGCGCTGGATCTCGACTGGCCTGGCTTCGCTTCGTTCTACAACGATCCCAAGACTTCCAAACTGGCCGGCAATGTCGGCGTAGTGCCGGCGCCGCTCGGTGCCGGCAACAGGCGGCCGGGCTGGTCGGGCTCGCATAGCTTCTCGATTACGAAGACCTGCGATCGGCCGGAGGTCGCCGCGAGCTTCATCGAATTCCTGACCAGTCTCGATTCGCAGATGGTGGAGGCGCGCCTCGGCACGATTCCCTCGCGGATCGATGCGCAGCAGGCGGTTGTGAAGGAGTTCCAGGAAAAGCACGATGCCTATATGGCGAACGCCATCAACGTGTTCAGCACGGCAGCGCGCCAGGACGCCTTCACGCCGCCGCGCATCCAGCAATGGGACGAGATCTCCAACGCGCTGTGGCCCGAGTTGCAGAAGGCGCTGATCGGCGACAAGTCGTCCCAGCAGGCGCTCGACGATGCGGCGAAAAAGGTCTCCGACATCATGCAGGACGCCTCTGACTAGCGACATGCTCCGGCCCACGCGACGCACGCCGCGCGGGCCGCTCCTATTTCCGCTCTACGACACCATGCGATCCAACCTCCAGGATTCGTCCGCCGTACCTGCTCTCGTGCCGGTCTCGCACGAGGGCGTCGGTTTGCCGTTCAAGCTGTTGCTGCCTGCGTTCTTCTCGGTGGCGATCGTCGTCGTGCTGCCGCTGCTGTTCTCGCTCTACACGAGCTTTACGTCGTACCGGCTGATCGAGCCCGACACGATCTGGCATTTCATCGGCCTGCGCAACTACATGCGCGCGTTCGCCAACGAGGACTTCTGGGCCGCCTTCGGCCGCACCGTGCTGTTCCTGACGATTGCCTTGAATCTGGAACTGGTGCTGGGTCTCGGCATCGCATTGCTGCTGAATGAGGTCACTAAAGGCCAGCGAATCCTGCGCACCATCATGATGTTCCCGATGATGTTCTCGCCGGTGCTGGTGGGCTTCCAGTTCAAGTTCATGCTCAACGACAGCACGGGTGTGGTCAACCATCTGCTGCAGACGCTCTTCGGCTTGCAGAGCACGATTCCGTTTCTGGTCAATGCGAACTCGGCGCTCGCTTCGCTGATCGTGGCCGAGGTCTGGAACTCGACGCCGGTGTTCGCGGTGATTCTGCTGGCGGGATTGATGGCGTTGCCGAAGGATCCGATCGAAGCCTCCAAGGTGGACGGCTGCACGCCGCTGCAAACCTTCCGCTACGTGACGCTGCCGTACCTGATGCCGTTCATCTACATCGCCATGACGATCCGCTCGCTGGACGTCGGCCGCGCCTACGACATTGTGCGCATCATGACGAACGGCGGTCCCGGCGGCCGCACCGAATTGCTGTGGACGATGGTGGGCCGCATCGCTTACGACGATTCGCATATGGGCTACGCGAACGCGATCGGCTATGTGTCGGTGCTGGTTTCCGTGCTGTTCACGCTGTACTTCTTCCGCAAGCTCAATGCGGCGCGCAAACATATGGGGCCGGCCTGACATCATGAGTACGACGCTCGAACACACTCCCGGTTTTTCGTCCTTCAAGGCACCGCTGCGGCGAGCTGCGCTATGGTTCGGAGTCTTTATCGTCATGGCGGTGATCTGTCTGCCTGGCCTGTGGGTCGTGCTGAACGCGTTTCGCTCGAACGTGGCGATCCTGTCGAACCAGCCGCTCTCCGATGCCGGCAGCTATACGCTCGACAACTTCCGCAACATGTTCGGCTTCGGCGCGATGCAGTCGTTACCGATTCGCCAGTACTTCGTGAATTCGGTGGTGATCTCGCTGGCGAGCACCTTCGCCGCCATCGTGGTGGGCGTGCTGGGCGGTTATGCGTTTGCCCGTTTCGAATTCCGTCACAAGAAGACGCTGTTCGTCGTGCTGATGCTGACCCGCGCGATTCCCGGCATCGCACTGTCTTTGCCGATCTTCATGCTGTGGGCGTGGACCGGTCTGCTCGACACGCGCATCGGTGTGATCGTCGTCTACCTTGCGATGAACGTGCCGTTCACGGTATGGCTGATCGACGGCTTCTTCCGCGAGGTGCCCGCGGAACTCGCCGAGGCCGCGCAGATTGACGGCTGCACCCGCTGGCAGGCGTTCTGGCATATCGAGCTGCCGCTGGCCCGCTCGGGCGTGGCGTCGGCGGCGATCTTCGCCTTCCTGACGAGCTGGAACGAATTCGCGCTGGCGTCCCAGTTGTGCCGCAGTCCCGACACTAAAACTTTGCCGGTCGGCCTGATGGACTTTACCGCTCAGTTCACAGTGGACTGGGCCGGCATGTGCGCGATGGCGGTCATCATCATCATTCCCGCCATCGTGCTGACCTTCATTGTTCAGAAGCACCTGATTGCAGGCCTCACGCTTGGCGGCGTCAAAGGATAGAACTCACATGACCACGATCGAAAACGTCGAAATCCGGCAAGTCGACCTTCAGCCGAAAGTGCGGCGCACGGACGCCATTCAGTCGTTCGTTGTGCAGGAAACCATTTTGCTGACGATCCGTTGTAGCGACGGCAGCAGCGGCACAGGCTACACCTACACGATCGGCACGGGCGGTTCGTCGATCGTCGCGTTGCTGCACGATCATCTGGTGCCGCGGCTGATTGGCCGCAACCCGGCCGAGTACGAAGCGATCTGGCGCGATCTGTTCTTCCATACGCATGCGACAGCCGTCGGCGCCATCACCAGTCTCGCGCTGGCCGCCGTCGATACGGCGCTATGGGACCGCAACACGCGCGTGGCTGGGCTGCCGCTGTGGGTCGCGGCCGGCGGCGCAAAACCACGCGTACGCACTTACACGACGGAGGGCGGCTGGCTGCATCTGTCGCAGAGCGAACTCGTCGAGCAGACGCTGCAAGCGCAAGCCGAAGGCTTTCGCGGGGCGAAACTGAAAGTAGGGCGCCCGCATGTCTCGGAGGACGCCGCGCGTCTCGCTGCCGTGCGCGCTGCCGTGGGCGACGGCTTCGAACTGATGGTCGACGCCAACCAGGGATTCACGCTGGCCGAGGCGCTGCGACGCGCACATGCCTTCGAGCCGCTACGCCTCGCATGGCTGGAGGAACCGATGCCCGCCGAGAGCATCGACGCGCACCGGCGTCTGTGTGCGGCGACGACGGTGCCGGTTGCAGTGGGCGAATCGCTGTACCATCCGGCGCAGTTCGCCGAATATGTGAAAGCGGATGCCTGCTCGATCGTTCAGGCGGACGTCGCCCGCGTGGGCGGCATTACGCCATGGCTGAAGATTGCGCATTCCGCGGAGGCGATGAACATCGAAATCTGTCCGCACTTCCTGATGGAGTTGCACGTGAGCTTGTGCGCGGCGGTACCCAACTCGAGCTGGCTCGAGTACATTCCGCAACTGGACTCGCTGACCGGTGCGTCGATTGTGGTGGAGCAGGGTTACGCGACACCGCCGGCGTCGCCGGGCATCGGCATCGATTGGGACTGGGACGCGATTCGTGCGCAGCAGCGTCTGCAGATCGAGATCGACACGCCGGTGAGCGCGTGAACGCCCGCGTCGACCGCCTGCTCAATTGCTACTTTATTTGTTATGGAGTGTTCCATGCGTTATTGCCTCGCCCTCGATCTTCGCGACGATCCCGCCGTGATGGAGGAGTACGACCGCTACCACCGCGAGGTCTGGCCCGAAGTGCTCGCTCATCTGCGGGCCTCGGGCATCCATGACATGACGATCTGGCGGCGTGAGAACCGGCTAGTCATGCTGATCGACGCGGACGAGGGCTTCACGCCGGAGCAACTCGTTATCGGCCCGCAGACGCATCCACGCGTCAAAGAGTGGGAGACGCTGATGGCGTATTTCCAGCAGCCGTTGCCGCATGCGGAGAAAACCGCATGGCGGTCTTTGGAGCAGGTGTTTCGCCTGACCGAAAGCCAGTAAAACCAATATTCAGAATGACTGATTATGCGTAACGTATATTCGGTAAGCTGAACAAAAGAAACGCGAAATTAAAATGAAAAATTATGCGTTTTAGCGGTTGAGGAGCGTACGCCGCTAATGGAATCCGTGCGTTGGATTTAACCATTGCTGAGCAGTTAGCACTACGTTTCAAGCAGTGCCCGGTGTTATATTGATGTACATGAACACGCCGAGATCAATCGAATCGATCGATAACCGAACGCGTATGCGCGAACTATGCGCATTGGCTGGATCTCAGAGCGAAGCCGCGAGGCTCATCACCCGCCATACCCGACGACCCTGCAGCGTGGAAGCGGTGAAGTCGTGGACCTGCGATCCCGATACGACGCGCGCCAGGACCTGTCACGACTGGGCCGTCGAAGCACTCGAAACAGAGTTGAACAATCTTGCCAAGGATTCCTGAGCTCGTGTCCGGGCACGTCCGGCGTATCGGCTTATCCACTCAAAGCCGAGGGATCGTGGCGTCACCTGCACGGACATGATGCGAGGCAAGTGAAGAGCGTAAGTCAGCGCCGGACGATAACAGGCCACAGCCTGCCAAGCCCGCGCCATGTTGAGCGGCCATTACTTAGTGAGACCATTCATGAGTATAAAAGACAGGATCAAAGCATTTGTTTTTGAGGACGAGTCCGGCAAAACCAAAGAGCCAGTCGATGCAGCGGGCGAGGTCCCGGCGTCGGATCCGCCGCCGCACGCCTCGGTCTCCGAGGCGCCGCAGGCCGCTGCGGTCATCGAACAGTCGGGTACGGGGCTCGACGTGCCGGCGGTCGAGGACCACATCGATCAGCAGATCCAGAGCAACCAGGCCTTCGCGCCCGTCGCCGCTTTCCTCAAGATGGCCGAGAGCATGAAGAGCGTCATCGGCGACGAGAAGCAGCGCTTCCAGGCCGCTCAGGCGGCGACCAACACGCCGACCGACGCCTTGCTGGGCGCGGTCAAGTCGTATGCGTCGGTGCTGGAACATGAAACCACGGCGTTCGAACAGACCTTCGTCGCCCAGGCCGAGGGCGAGATTCGCGCGCTCGGCGATCAGGAGAAGCAGTTGAGCCAGCAGATCAGCGACCTGCAGGCCAAGCTGTCCAATCTGAACGCCCGCAAGGAAGAGATCGGCGCGCAGTCGATTGCGAAGGCGGGCGATCTGGCCAAGGCGAAGATCGACTTCGGCTCGGTTTCGTCGACGCTCAACAAGCGCTACACCGACCTCGCCGCCAAGCTGCAGCAACATCTGGGAGGCGCTGCACATGGCCAATGATCTCATCAAGACCGAGACCACCCGGCGGCTGAAGTCCTTCTGGGACACCAAGGAAGGCACCACCGGCATGGTGGTGGGCGCCGGCATTCTCGGCGGCCTTGGCTGGGGCGCGTACAAGATCATGCCGTATGTGGCCAACCTGATGGAGAACACGGTGCTGGCAATCGTGTTCGGCGCCATTGCCGTGGGCCTCGTGTATGCCCTCGTCATCGACGGCTCTTTGCGCCGGCTGCTGTGGCTGCGGTACAAGCTGCTGATGCGCGCATTGACCTACTCGGTCATCAAGTACGACCCCGCCGGCGTGTTGCGCGAGACGCAGAAACTCGCTCGCACTCGCCTGCGCGAAGCGGACGAGTACCGCACCAAGGCGCGCGGCCAGGTGGAACTGATCAAGAACACCATGGACGGCTACAAGCGCGAGGCCGACACCTATCTGCAGGAGGCGCAATACCTGCAGTCGCATCACGGCTCGCAAACCGAAATCGAAAGCCGCGCCATGAAGCTCCAGGAACTGAACACGGCCTACAAGGAGTTGCAGCCGCTCTATACGGTCACGCAAAGCTGGTACGAAAAGATGACCCATGCCAGCGAAACGCTGGAAACCATCATCAGCAATACCGACTTCAAGATCAACCTCGAAACCACCAAGTACAACGTGGCGAACTCGACCCACAACGCGTGGCGCATGTTCAAGTCGGCGTTTTCCGGTTCTGAGGATATCGAAGGATTGCAAAACGATACCTTCACCTACATGGCGGAAGACTATGGGCAGAAGGTCGGTGAGATCGAATCGTTCATGCTGGATTCCAAGAAGTTCATCGACAGCGCGGATCTGCGCAAGGCCGTGAACACGGAGAACGGCATGAAGCTGCTCGAAGAGCTGAGCCGCCGCAATCTCGGCATCGTCGAAGCCGATCAACCGAAGTTGACGACCGACGATGCCTCGACGGTCAGCTATGCGAATTACCTCAAGAAAAAATAAGGAGCCAGCAAATGGCATTTACCTCAGGATTCAAAAAACTCGTGGGTTTGGTAGCCACCGTGGCCGTTGTCGCGGGCGCAATCTTCGCTTATAAGCAGGGCTATTTCGGTCAGCACAACACGTCGCAAGTGGCGGCCGTCGACACCGGCAATAGCTCGCAGCCCATGCAGGCGATGCAGGCACCGCCCACGGCGGCGCCGCAGACGGACACCTCCAACGCGGCGACACCGAGCCGCGATACGCTGCAATCGATCCTGCAGAATCGCACGGTGCGCATTTCCGTGGAGAACCCGTCCGAGCCGATCTACGGCGAGACCAACGGCATTCCGCACGGTTTCAATTACGAGTTCGCCAAGTTGCTGTTTGCCCAGCCCGAATTCAACAAGGGTGGCGTGATCAGGATCGACACGCATCATGAGGTGGACGCCTATCAGGACGTGCCGCGTCAGTTGCTGGTGTCGTCCAATGGCGCGCCGGTCACCGACATCGCGATGGACGGCCTGACCTTCCCGGACAACACGCCCAACGGCGTGGTCTACACGAATCCGTATCTGGACGACTTCGGCTACGCGCTGATCGTTCAGCATGGTTCTTCCATCCGCTCGGCGGCGGATCTGAACGGCAAAACCATCGGCATCCTGCAGGGCGATCCGGACGTGCGCGCGTTTGTGACCCGCCAGTTTCCGAACAGCAAGCTCGTGGAAGTCAACGATTCGGACCCGCAGTTCATCAACAAGAGTGTCGACGATCACGTAGTCGATTGCTTCATCTACGATTATCCGTTCGCGGTGGAATCGATCAAGGGCACCGACCTCAAGTTTGCCGTCACGAAACTCGATGGCTCCGATATCTCGTACAAGATCGGCGTCCGTGCAGCGGACCAGAATCTGTTGATCTATCTGAACAGCGCGATTGGCCGTGTGAAGCAAAGCCCGGCCTACCTCGACCTGCTGCGCAAGTATTTCATCAGCGACCAGGTGGAGACGACGGCGGCGGCATCGGGCGAGCGCAGCTACGTCGTGCGCCAGGGCGATACGCTGAACCTGATTGCCTCATCGCAACTCGGCAGCGGCTCGCGCTACCGCGACATCCAGCAACGTAACAACCTGCCGAATCCGAACCTGATCCTCGTGGGCCAGCATCTGGTGATTCCGGCCCGGTAAGCGGGGTATTTATTCGTTAGCGGTTGGCGTTGAGGGAGAGGGTGGCGCGGTAGGTGTTTGCGGCGCCATTCCCAAGGCATTGAGCACGCTTTGCTCGATGAGCGGACTGCGCTGGATTCCCGGCAGCGTGAGATTCGGCGCCGGTGTGGGCAGTTTGCCCACGTCGCCGCCGTGCAAGGTGAACGAGCGCCGCGTCTGCGCGTCGTAGCACAGCACGCCGGCGACCGGCGCATCAGGATCGTCATGTCCTGCGCCGATGCGCTCCGCCTGTCCCTCTCCCGACGCCTGGACGAACGTAACGGTGGCCCCGGGCTTACCGAACACCTGCGCCGCGATCTGCACAATGGTGTCGCGATGCTGCGTCACGTCGACGTGGCTGTCGGGATCCGCATCCGTCACCGCCGCGGTCACGCGGCGCCTTGCTTCCACCACCTTGCGGTTCATCACGCTTGAAGCAGAATCGGTCTTGCCCGAGAACTGCTGGCCGAGCGCGTGCAGCATCGAGTCGAGACCCGGTGTGCTGGGGTTGTCGATCACGTTGACGTGCGCAGCCTCGAGATTGCGCCGCCAGGTCAGCGGCTCTTCGGCGCTCGCCTGATGCTCAGGCATCCGTTCGGCGACTGCCGCCGCCTGCTCGTGCCCCTGCTGGTTGAGCAGTTGCGTCGAAAAACGCCGCCGCAGATTTTCGCCGAACAGATGGCCTTCGAGCCATGTGCCCGCGTCCTTTTTCCCCATCGCCTGTAACTGTCCGATTTCCGTTTCGCTGAAACGGAAATCGCGCAACATGTTGCGCGCGGCGGTGGCCTCGCGGCCACTACTGAACAGATCCCCGACGAAGAGCCGCGTCGCAAACGAAGGGTTGTCCTGCGCGAAGCGCTGCCGCAGATCGCTCGCCACGTCCTGCGCCGGTTGTCCGACGTAGCGCGCGGTATCGAAGCCGTAGTTGACTGCGGTTGGCGCGGCCGAAAGTGCATGCGCCAGCGCATCGATGCCGCTTGCCGGCTGGAACGACGCATTGTCGATGAAGTGAGTCTTGAGCGTCTCGAAGGTCTTGTCCGGATCCCGGCTGTCCTGCCGGACCGCGTTGAGCGCGATGATGCCGCTCGTGCTTGCCGCGTCGCCGATGAACCTTTTGGCATTCTCTATTTGCTGATGGTACCCGTAGCCCGCGGCTTCCTCGGCCACGACACGAAGTGCAACCAGCGCGTTGGCCTCGGGATTTTTCTGCGCAAGGAAGGCGCGCACCTCGTCGCCCTTACCGGAAAGTTTGAGGGTCTCGACCTTGTTGATATCCGCGATGCTTAGCTTCAGTTCATCGTGGAGGAATTGCTGGCGATCGCGTAGCCGGCCGAGGTCGGCGCCACCCGTAGCGATCCGCTGGTGCAGCGACGGCAACGCATACAGCAAGGCCTCTTCCTGCATGGCCGCATTGATGGGCCGGGCATTTCTGCGGTTGATCTCGCTGACGAGGCCACGCCGCCCCGCGTACGCGAGATAGGCGGGGCTGAGTACCGCACGCGTCGCGCTGATGCCTGCGCCTGCAAGCGGATTCACCGCGAGTTCGGCGATGCCTGCCGCCGTGTTGACCGCACCGTAGGCTACCTGAATGTTCGCGTGGCGCTTTTCCTCCTTGAGAGAATCGAGGGTAGTGTCCTGATACGCGAGGATGTGCGTGCGCAGCAGATCGGCCGGTGGGTTCTGAGGATGGGTGCGTCCGCTCTGGAGCGGCAGCACTTTCTGGTTGTAGCGGACCTTCATCGCTTCGAGTCGATCGAGGCTCGCGCCGTTGGCGAACTGCTTGACGAGCGCCGCCCGAATGTCCGAACGCTGAAGCTTCGTGGTCGGCAACGTCGCGTCTTTTTTCCAGAAGCGCCAGGTGCCGAAGTGCAGCGTCGATTGCAAACGCGTGCGCTCGTCCTGCGGCAGCGTCTTGTAACGCGCGACGAACGCCTGCTCTTCGCCGGATGCGGCAATGGCCTTTAGCGTGTTCGAATTGAACTGGCCCGGGTCGATTTCCGCGTCGCGCAGCGAGTCCTTAAGCGCCGCGACCTTCGGGGCCGTTTTGGCACCCAGCGCCTCGTTTCGGACGGACTTCAGTTCGTCGAACAACTCGGCATGCTGGCCTGGCTGGATGTCCGAGCGAAGGAACGCATCGATCACTTCTTCGCGGGCCGCACGGCGCATGCTCGCCGTGTTCAGATTGCGATTGCGTCCCAGGTTGAAGACCTGGAAGAGGTTTTTCTCGCCGGGAAATTGCAGTACTTCGTTGAAGCGCTGCCGCCCGATGATGCCGAGCGCGGCGAATTGGCTGTGAAACCGTTCGACATCGGCGTCGTCGTGCTGGCGCAGGATCCAATAGGTATGCGAACTGATTTTGTCGTCCGCGAATGCATCATCGAGCTGCCGCATGGCCTCGCTATGCGATTCGGTTCGCCCGCTGGCCGGCTGACGGACCGCCGAGCGCACCGCCTGCACGCGGTCCACCGCACGGTCCACTTTCCTGCTTTGCTGCACCCCGGCAATCGTATATGCGGCGCCCGAGGCGATTGCCAGCACGCCGTCGGCCGTCACCGCGCTGGACTTGCCGCCGTACATCGAATGACCCTGATGTCCCGCCGCATAGATACGCCCGCCGACCCCCAGCGCGCCAATGCCGACGTCGCGAATCGCGCCCGGCGTGGCGCGCGCGAGATTGCCTCTGGCTTGCTTGTGTGCGCTCAGCGCGTCGTTGCCCGCAAGCGTGCCCGGCACTTCGCTTTTCAACTGCTTGCTGGTCTCGGCCACCTTGAACAGCTTATTGCCGAAGCTGACAGCGGTCGTCGCGACGTCGAGCCCGGCAGGCAGCATGCCCACGCCGTTGGTCGCCTGAGACACGTTGCTCGTGACTTCGCTTGTGCCGTGGAAATTGCTGACGAGCCCGTTGACGGCGGAGGTCGCGTTGTTGCCGGCCCAGAGCTCATAGCCGCCCGACGCGGCGGGCGACATCACCGGTTCGGCTTTTCCGAGGCCGCCTTTGGCGATCTGCGCAGCCTTCGCGCCGGTGCGCGTCGCGCGTTGCGCCAGCGCTCCCAGCAGCGAGTGACTGCTCGCGGTCGTGGCTGGCACGCCCGGTTGGGTCGGGACGCTCGGCGCGCCGCTGGTTGAACTGCCGCTCTCGTTCGGATCCGGCACCTGCGGGTGGGAAGGCGTGTTTGACCCGCCGATGGGCGTCGACATGCTGTGTTCTCCTGAATGGCCCGGTCGCCATGCAGGCTCGCCACCAGGGCGTGCCACCAGGCGCCTGACCTTTCAGTAGACCCGAGTCGCAGCGCCTCGCGGCAGTGAGAGCGGAAATCCTGTCTCGCGATGCGAAGCTGGCGCGTATTCGCGCCGCACAATGCAAAAAAAGTCCGCCCCACGGTCATAAGGCGGACTCAAACAGATGTTAAACCCACTGCGACGAGTAAGAAGCAGTGTGAGGACATCCTATGCCGCCAATTCGCGGTTGGGTGCTGGGGTAATGCTGCGTAAGCGAGCCGGCCCAATTGCGCGGGCGCGGAAATCTTTGGTAAGCACTCTGTCGCTACGGCCTTTCTTTCGCGGCTAGAACCCGCTCAAGCGGACTATTCTGCCCACGTGCGAACCTCATCCCGTTGTGTGTGCGGATCTTCGATGAGAACGCTCATCACGCGCCGCTATCCGCTTACTTCTTCGTACAGGGTTAGTCATGTCCAAATCGAAAACTGCTGTTCCTTTCGTTGCCCGGTTGCTTGCCAAACCATCGGCGAGCTTGTCGTTCTGCGTTCTGGCGGCGTGCGCGACGCTTGCCGGTAACGCGTCCGCGGCGAGCTTCCATTGCACGAGCAAGTCGTCGGCATCGGAGAAGATCGTCTGCCAGGATCCGCAACTGTCCAGCCTCGACGATCGCCTCAATACCGCTTACCAGCGCGCCCGGGATGCCAGTCTCGATCCGCGCTCGGTGGAGTCCGCGCGCATCGAGCAATGGCTCTGGCGCCAGCACAACTGTACCGACAAGGCTTGTGTACAGAGCTGGTATGACCGGCGCATCGCCGAACTGGATGCCGACTATGAGCAGGCCAAACAGGCCCAGCGCGATGCTTTCGAAGCGGCGCTGGTGGAGCAGAAGCTGGCTCCGTCCGCGGCAGACGCCGTGCGGCAGATGAAGAGCGATCCCCTCGTGGCAGCCGCAGCCGGCCCGGTCACGACTCCGGCCGCGAAGTGAATGGCAGCGTATGCGCCATGGACCCTCGATCAGATTGGTCGTGTCAGTAGAAGATGGGCCGGTTGACAGCGTCGGTGGGATCGTCGAACTCGGGGGGCGCAAAGTCGGCGTCTGGTATTACGACGCCATGACGAGCATCGTCGTGACGCGCGCCTTTCGCAACAAGGTCGTCATCGGCAGTGTGGCCGAAGTGGTCGCCCAGTTGAAGCGGCTCGCCATCCGGTTTTAAGGCGAGCCGCACCAGATCGCATCATCACGCATCGCCGCGCATCGTTGCGGTTGCATGCCCGCTATCCATTCAAGTACCGCGGTCCAGCGGACCGCGCGTCGTTTTCAACGCGAGCCCTTGCGCTTCGCGCGAACAAACCACTGCTATACGCATGAGTCCTTTGTCGAGATTGATGGGCGCCTCCGACAATGCGACACAATTCTCCACAAACGAACGATAGATTGCAGAGTTTGTTCACTCTAATATTAATTCACATTTCATCACCCGGGCATCGGCCAGGCGAGTAGTGCGCCTCAAGCCTTCTGTCGCCGAGAGACATCATCCCTCCGTTTAAAAGTAATCGGCGCTTTAAATGAGCCGGCGCTAAAACACCTTTTGGCCTGCATAGTAAATGCTACAGACGACTGAATCGTTTGCGAATTCGATACCGGTGCTGACGTATCACCACGTGTCATCGTCGGGCGGCTCGCTGACTATCTCGCCGGAGAACTTCGAGTCGCAGATCGGCTGGCTGGCGAAGAACGGTTATGTCACGCTCACCGCCGATGAATTTGCGCGCTTTTTGCATGGCGCGCCTATGCCGCGCAAATCGGTTTTGCTGACCTTCGACGATGGCTATCTGGACAATTACGTCCACGCGCATCCCATTCTTTTACGTTACGGACTCAATGCGGTCATGTTTCTCGTGACCGGCCGCGTGCATGACGGTCCGTATCGCGCCATCGGGGCGCAGCGCCTCGAAGCGCCGCGTTCGCATCAGGCATGCGAGCGTCTCGTTCACGACGGTCGCGCGGACGAGGTCACGGTGCGCTGGAGCGAGGTCGACTTGATGCGCGCGGCGGGCACGTTCGAATTCCATAGCCATACGCACAGCCACCTCCGCTGGGACCAGTTGTGCGCCGACCCGGTCCACAAGCGCCAGAACATCGGCGTGGACATCGAGAAGTCAAAGGCGATCCTGGCGGCCCGTCTGGGTGCGGGCTCGCGCCATCTGTGCTGGCCCGAGGGCTATTTCGACGCCGACTATCTCGACGCTGCCAAAGCCGCCGGATTCGAGTACCTCTACACGACCCGCAACCTGCGGCGCAACGTGCCGGGCAGCGACCCTCACCGTATCCATCGCCTCGTCGACAACGGCAAGGACGCCGAATGGCTCGCGCAAAAGCTGCACCGCTATCAGGATCCGCTGTGGGGGCGGGCGTACTACTGGTTCAAACGGGCGAGACACTTCCGGGACGAAGCGTGGTCATGAAAATCCTCTACACGAACTTCCACGCGGGCGATGGGGGCGGCCATACCACCTATATTCTGAGCCTCGCCGCGGCGCTCGCGGGCCGTCATCGCGTGACGGTAGCGGCGCCGAAGTCGAGCCGTCTTTATGCGAGCGCGCAGTTGCTGGTGGGTGTCGAGGTGATCGCGCTCGAGTTTCGCAACCGGCTGGGCGCGATGACCGGATCGGGCTGGCGCTTGCGGCAACTGATCGCCCGCGAGCGTTTCGACATCGTTCATGTGAACGGCTCGGCGGATCACCGCATTGTCATGCTGGCGACACTAGGCCTGAAGCGAACCCGGCCGCGCATCGTCTTCACGAAGCACAACGATTTGCCGGTCAGCGGCCTGAGCACCTGGTTGAAGGGCAAGCTCGGCACCGATTCGGTGATCTGCGTATCCGACTACACGCGGCGCCGCCTCGCTAAAACCGTCTATGACACCAAGGTGGTGTGGGTCGTGCATCATGGTGTCGACCTGGGCCGGTTTGCGCCGGTCAGGTCTGAAGTAGTCGCAAGGCTGCGCAGCCGCTGGCGCGAGGCGGTGCCGCGCGACGCGCTGGTGCTGGGCAGCATCGCCGGCACGGACTGCAACAAGGGCTGGCTGAACATGGTGGCGGCCGTGGCCTTGCTGCCCGCTGCACAACGCGAGCGGATCCGCATTGTGGTGGCGGGGCGCTTGCCCAACGCCCTGCAATGCGCGCGGGTCGACGCATTGGGGATGACGGATCATGTGATCTTTACGGGCGTGCTCAGCGACGTGCGGCCGCTGGTGGCGGCGCTGGATGTGGGCTTTGTGCTGTCGCAGCGCGAAACGCTGTCGTTTGCCTGCCGCGAGATGATGGCGATGGGCAAGCCGGTGATCGTGTCGGATTCGGGTGGCCTGCCGGAGAACGTCGAGGCCGGCGTGAACGGCTGGATTGTCGCGCCGCACGAACACGAACACCTCGCGCAACTGCTGGCGCGCCTGCTCGGCAACCGGCTCGAGATTACGTTGGCAGGCATGGCGGCGCGCGCGCGGAGCGTGGCGCAGTTTTCGCTGCAGACATTCGTGGAGCGGACCGAGGCGGTCTATCAGGAGTGCCTGGTGCGTATTCCGTCTTTGGCCGGCAGCGGCTCGGTCGCTGAATGGAAGGTTCAGCGCAACTCCGGCTGAGCAGGTTGGCGCCGACACCGCCCGGTGTCGGCCCGCAATACGCTTTTCCTCTCCAGGATGGATAATTCGCTGCAGGACGCCTGCGCTGCGCTGCGGCGCATCAAGGCTCTTCCACTCCAAATCATCCTGGGTTTTCACATGGAACAGATCGTCTTCCGTTCGGCGCTGCTTGCCGACATCCCTGCCATCGTCGCGATGCTGGCCGACGACGAACTCGGCAGCCAGCGCGAAATCACCGGTTTGCCGCTCGACGAGCGCTACGTCGCGGCGTTTCGCGCCATCGAGGCCGACGCCAATCAGCAACTGGTGGTGGTCGTGGACGGCGCCGAGGTCATCGGCACGCTGCAACTGTCGTTCATCCCAGGGATTGCCCGGATGGGCGCGTGGCGCGGCCAGATCGAAGCGGTGCGGATCGCCGCCCACCGCCGCGACTCCGGGCTGGGCCAGAAGATGTTCGAATGGGCCATCGCGACGTGCCGCTCGCGCGGCTGCAATCTCGTCCAGCTCACCACCGACAGGAGCCGCGCCGACGCGCATCGTTTCTACGAGAAGCTCGGCTTCGTCGCGAGCCATGTCGGCTACAAGCTAGCGTTGTAGCGCCGCATCCTGCGTGTGCTGGCCGCCAAAGGCCTCGCTCAAATGGTCAGTCGAAAAGCGGCGCGCTGGCGGTCTGCTCGTCGAGGACTAATATGTGAGACTAAGGGCGACGCATCAGCCATAATGAAAAAAAGCGGTATTTAAACGATCCAGGAGACGACATGCAATCCGATCAACCGACCCAGCCGCCTGGCGGTGCCGCACCGCATCTCTCGAAGTTCGGCGCCGTCCTGCGCGTGACGAGCGGTAACTTCCTCGAACAGTTCGACTTCTTCCTGTTCGGCTTCTACGCCACGTACATCGCCAGGACGTTTTTCCCGGCCGCCAGCGAGTTCGCCTCGCTGATGCAGACCTTTGCCGTGTTCGGCGCCGGTTTTCTGATGCGGCCGTTGGGCGCCATCATCCTCGGCGCGTATATCGACAAGGTGGGGCGGCGCCGCGGCCTGATCGTCACGCTGGCCATCATGGCGAGCGGCACGATCCTGATTGCCTGCGTGCCGGGCTATGCGTCGATCGGCTTGCTGGCGCCGGCGCTGGTGTTGATCGGGCGTCTCTTGCAGGGGTTTTCGGCGGGGGCCGAACTCGGCGGCGTGTCGGTGTATCTGGCGGAAATGGCCACGCCGGGCAAGAAGGGCTTTTACACCGCCTGGCAGTCGGCTAGCCAGCAGGTGGCTATCGTGGTGGCGGCCGCGCTCGGCTACGCGCTGAACCTGTTGCTCACGCCGCCGCAAATCGGCGCCTGGGGCTGGCGTTTGCCGTTCCTGATCGGTTGCATGATCGTACCGTTTCTCTATGTGCTGCGCCGCTCGCTGCAGGAAACCGCGGAGTTCCAGACGCGCCGCCATCATCCGGCCACCTCCGAAGTGTTCCGCTCGATGCTGACCAACTGGCAGACGGTGGTCGCCGGCATGATGATGGTTGCGATGACAACCACCACTTTCTACCTGATCACCGTCTATACACCGACCTTCGGCCGCGCGGTGCTGCATCTAAGCACCGCGGATGCGCTGGTCGTCACGCTGCTGGTGGGGGTGTCGAACTTTATCTGGCTGCCGGTCGGCGGCGCGGTTTCGGATCGCATCGGCCGCCGGCCCTTGCTGTTGTTCATTTCGGCACTCGCCATCGTCACCACCTATCCTGCGCTGGAATGGCTCGCGCATGCGCCTAGCTTCCTGCGCATGCTGACCGTGCTGCTGTATTTTTCGTTCTTCTTCGGCGTCTATAACGGTGCGATGGTTGCGGCCCTCACGGAGGTAATGCCGGTGGAGGTGCGGGTCGCCGGTTTCTCGCTCGCCTATAGTCTCGCCACGGCCTTGTTCGGCGGTTTTACGCCCGCTGTCTCGACCTTCCTGATCGAGATGACCGGCGATAAAGCGGCGCCGGCTTACTGGCTGATCTTCGCGGCCTTATGCGGCTTCTTCGCCACGCTGGTGCTGTATCGCCGGGGTGGGGCGGCTGAGTTGCAGGCCAAGCTGGGCTAGGGAGGCAGACGCTGGCACTAGCGCATGGCCGCGGCAAGCCGCCTGCGGGTCAGCCAGCGCACGGCGAGCAGACAGCTCACCATCACGGTCAGCGACAACACGGTGGTCATCGTGCCGAGCGCGTAAATCACCGGCGTCGTAACGGAAGTGGTGAGCCCCTGCAGTTCGAGCGGCAAGGTGTTCTGATCGCCGATAGCCTGTGATGTGCGGGCGATCTCGTCCCACGAGAGCGTGAAGCCGAACATCGCCACGCCGATCACGGAAGGCCCGATGATCGGCAACACGATATGCCGGAAGTTTTGCCACGGCGTCGCGCCCAGATCGCGTCCCGCTTCTTCGTAGGCGGGATTGAAGCGGTTGAACACCGCGAACATCACCAGCAGTCCGAACGGCAGGGTCCATGTCAGGTGCGCGCCGAGCGCCGAGGTGAACAGCCCCATCGAAGTGGAATAGTTGTCCGCGAACGACTGATTGCCCCAAGCCGTGGCCAGATATTTGACGCCGCTATCGAGCAGACGGAAGGTGAGGCCGATACCGAGCGACACGATGATCGAAGGCATGATCAGACTCGCCACCGACACGTAAAATACGGCGGTGTCGCCGCGAAAGCGCTTGCGAAACGCAAGGCCCGCCGCCACCGAGAACAGCACGGTCAGCACCGTCACGGCCAGCGCGAGGCGCACGGAACGCGCGAACGCCCCCCAGATGTCGATATCGCCCACGCCCTGGCGCAGTACCGCGAACCAGTGCAGGGAGACGCCGCGCATCGGGAAGGTGAGGCCGCCTTCCGGTCCCTGAAACGACAGGATGAAGATGGTGATCACGGGGCCGTACAGGAACAGCACGAACAGCCCGAACAGGAGGGCCAGCCAGTAGAAACTGGCGGGCCGGCGTTCGCGATGCTTGCGGCGGATGGCCTGCATGTCACAGCTCCTTGCGGATGTCGACTACCCGCGTCAAACCCCACACAATCATCAACACCACGGCGAGCAGGATGATCGCGTTGGCCGCGGCGGCCGGGAACTGCAGGTAGCCCGTCTGAACCTGGATGATCTTGCCGACCGAGGCGATCTGCTGGCCGCCCATCACGCCGACCGTCAGGAAATCGCCCATCACGATGGTGATCACGAAGATCGAGCCGATTACGATGCCGGTTTTGGAGAGCGGCAGCACCACGTCGCGGATCACCTGCCAGCCGCTTGCGCCGGCATCGCGCGCGGCTTCGAGCAGCGACCGGTCGATGCGCATCATCGCGTTGAAGATCGGCACGATCATGAAGAACGTGTAGAGGTGCACGAAGGCGAGCACCACCGAGAAGTTCGAATACAGCAGCCATTCGAGCGGCTGGTCGATCACATGCGCGCCGAGCAGCGCCTGGTTGACGAGGCCGTTGCGGCCGAGCAGCGGGATCCACGAGATCATGCGGATCACGTTCGAGGTCCAGAAGGGGATCGTGCAGATCAGGAACAGGACGGTCTGCATCGCCGTCGTGCGTACGTGGAAAGCGAGGAAGTAGGCAATCGAAAAGCCGAGCACGAGCGTGACCGCCCAGACGATCGCGCAGAACTTGAGCGTGGACAGGTAGGTCTTGAAGGTGACGCACATGTCCGTCATCGACGAGCAGCCGTCGAAAATCGCCTTGTAGTTTTTCAGCGTGAAGGCGGGGATGATCTGATACTCGTTGTAATCCCAGAAGCTGACGATCAGCGTGATGACGAGCGGCACGATGAAAAACAGCAGGAAGGTGAGCGTAAGCGGGGTTGCCTGCAGCCACGCCGGCGCACGCCGCTGCCGTACCGGTGCAGCCTGCGCGCGATTGGAAAGCTCGATCGATGCCATGGCGGGATATCCGTCGTCGGGAAAGCGGTGCTTACCGGTGCGCCATGCGCCGGCAAGCACCGCCTGATTCATGCAGGTATGCGAACTATGCCGCGATGAACTCGTTCCACTTCTGGACCATGTAGATGTTCTCGTCCATCACCGCGTTCCAGCAGGCAATCGCGCCCATCCGCTCGTTGTACGAGCCGCCGTCGCGCACGGTGCCGGCCTTCTCCAGCAACTGGCCGTCCGGCGCATGGATGTCCTGCGCGGCCGGCTTGCCTTCGATCCAGTAGTCCCATTCATAGGGTTGCATGTGCGTCTTCGCGGTCTCGAGCACGCCCGAATAGTAGCCCTGGCGCATCAGGTAGGCGCCGGCCCAGCCGTCCTGGAACCAGTTGACGAACTCATACCCGGCGTCGAGCTTGCGGCCCTGCAGCGAGCGCGGAAAAGCGAAGCCCGAGGCCCATGAGCGATACCCTTCCTTGAGCGGCTGAAACTTGCAGGCGATGCCCATGGTGCGCACCTTCGTGACGGCCGGCGACCACATCGACTGGATCACCACTTCTCCCGAAGCCATCAGGTTGACGCTCTCGTTGAAGTCTTTCCAGAAGGCGCGGAACTGGCCGGAGCGCTTGGCCTCGATCAGGATCTTGATGGTCTGATCGATCTCGGCCTTGGTCATGTTGCCCTTGTCGCCGTACTTGACGTGCCCCATGGCTTCGATGGCCATGGCCGAATCCATGATGCCGATTGCGGGAATGTTGAGCAGGGCGGCCTTGCCCTTGAACTCGGGATTCAGCAACTCGGCCCAGCTATTGATGGGGCGCTTGATCAGGTCCGGACGAATGCCGAGCGTGTCGGCGTTATAGGTGGTGGGGATCAGCGTCATCCACTCGGTCGGGGTGGCGGAAAATTCCGTGGAGCGCGGACCGGTCAGGAACATCACCTTCTTGGGCGCGGTACCCTGATCGCCGATCTTCTTGCCGTTCACTTCACCCTTGGTCAGTACCGGCGTGATCTTGTCGGCCAGCTTGATTTTTTTGGCGTCCATACCGGCCAGCGTGCCGGCGGGAATCAGCTTCTTGAGCGAGAAATATTCGGTGTCGACAATATCGAACGAATTGGGCTGCGTGATAATGCGCTTGGCGACGTCATCGGTCGTGACCGGAATGTACTGAATCTCGATGCCGGTGTCTTCCTTGAACTTCTTCGCGATGTCGTCGCTCTGGTTGACCGCGGTCCCCAGATAGCGCAGCACGATTTTCTCCTGCGCATGCACGTACGGGAAGCCGGCAATGCCCGCCGCCGCAACCGCGCCCTTGATGAGCGTGCGGCGCTTCAGGCCTTTGTCCGTCAGCTCGGGTTCGGCTGCTGCCGGGCTCTCGTTCTGCTCACTCATCGCAATCTCCTCAGGTGACGTTCTTTGGGTAGGGTGATACGCAAGAAAACCGGTTAAGCGCGGCCTAGGCCGCCAGCGGATGAGCGTCCCGCTCGTTCCACCACACGACGACGCGCGCTTCGGGACCGAGCCGCGCGGGGTCGTAGTCGCCGTCGCTGACCAGCGAGACGAGTTCGGGCGAACCGTCGAGCGGCACAAGCGTCATACGCAAATGGGTGCCCTGGTACTCGGCTTCGCGCACGGTGCACGGCACGCCGCCGATCCGCGTGAGACCGCCTTCGCCCACGAGGGTTTGCACGGGCGTGACGCCGTGCGGCACCACGCGCAGATGATCCGCGCGCACCGTGAAGAGGCGTCCGTTGGTGCTGAAGACGTTGTGGCCGCCGAGAAAGCGCGCCACGAATTCGGTGCGTGGGCGGTTGAAGACCTCATGAGGCGTGCCGCTTTGCTCGATATGGCCGTGGCTCATGACGACGACGAGATCGGCCAGCGCCATCGCCTCTTCCTGGGAGTGCGTAACATGCACGAAGGTGATGCCGAGTTCCTTTTGCCAGCGCTTCAGTTCGGCGCGCATCTGCACGCGCAGGAACGGGTCCAGTGCGGAGAGCGGTTCGTCGAGCAGCAGACAGCGCGGCTGGTTCAGGAGGGCACGCGCCAGCGCCACACGCTGCTGCTGGCCGCCCGACAACTGCGCGGGCTTGCGTTCGGCATAAGCGGACATGGCGACGAGTTCAAGCAGTTCGCCGGCACGCTTGCGGCGGGCGTCTTTCGCCACCCCGCGCATCTTCAGGCTGAAGGCCACGTTATCGAGCGCGCTCAGATGGGGAAACAGCGCGTAGCTCTGAAACACCATCGCCGTGCCGCGTGCCGCCGGTTCTTCGCGCGTGACGTTGCGCCCGCCGATCAGGACGTCGCCTTCGGTGACCGATTCATGGCCCGCGATCATGCGCAGCGTCGACGTCTTGCCGCAACCGGACGGTCCGAGCAGACAGCAATACTGGCCGCCCGGAATGCGCAGGTCGATCGCATTCACGGCAAGCGCGTCGCCATATTGCTTCGAGACGTGGACCAGCTCGATATCGGCGGCCTCCGTGTGGAGCACGGTTGAAGCAGGCTGGATCATGAAGAAGAGGTCCTCGTGAACGGCACAGGCGGAGCGTGTGCGAAGCCCGTCAAATGCAAGACATATGCCATGCGCGATGAATCGGGGCCGGCAATCGCCGACAGGTTGCTACACCTAACGTCTGCAAGTTGGCTCACATATTGCAAACGATCGCAGGCTCGGATCGTTAGCGATTTGAGCCGCGTTCTTGCGCAATCGCGGTGCGTCTTCGGTCCGTCACGGGGCATGACGACGCCAAACCGGTTCATGCGGAGCGCTAACCGTCACTCACGGCTGGCTTCAATGACAGACTCACGGAACATGCCCGAAGCGTTACACCGTGCCCGCGCGCCGATCGCCACGCACGGGCGCTTCGCTTACCGGCCCATTACGGATACGGATGGTTTCCGCTGGCCTGGCGATACCGGTCTCGCGGTATACCTCGGCTTCAATATCGAACACTTTGCGTTTGGCGAAGGGCTCGGCGCGGCGCTCGGCCCGGTCTCGCCGCAGCCGGACGTGCTCAATTACAGTTGGCGCGAATACGGCAACCGGGTGGGCGCGTGGCGTTGCCTCGAACTGTTCGACGATCTCGCCATGCCGGCGGGCACGCTGATCAACACGGCGCTCTACGATCATTGCCCCGAGCTGATCGCGGCCTGCGTGGCGCGCGGCGACGAGCTGATCGGCCATGGCCACACGAATGCGCACCGGCAGAGCGAGCTCGACGAACAGGGCGAGCGCGAACTGCTGCTGCATTGCCGGGAACGGATCGTGGCGGAAAGCGGCGTGCTGCCCGCAGGCTGGCTTTCGCCGTGGATCTCCGAGTCGCACCTGACGCCGGATCTGCTCGCGCAGACCGGTTATCGCTACACGCTGAACTGGTGTCACGACGACCGCCCCGTGCGGATGGCGACCCGTAATGGGCCGCTATGGGCCATCCCTTATCCACAGGAACTCAACGACCTGCCGATGCTGGTGGGCCGGCAAATGGACGCCTATGCGTTCGCCGACATGATCGTCGATCAGTTCGACGAAATGCTCGAGCAGGCGAATCGCGGCGCCGCGCCGCAGGCGCTGGTAATGGGCATTGCGCTGCATCCTTATCTGGTGGGGCAGCCTTACCGGCTGCGCCATTTGCGCCGCGCGCTGCAGCATATTGAAGCGGCATGCCGCAAGGGCGACATCTGGATGACGACGCCTGGCGCCATCGCGCAACACATGGATGAAATCGAGCGCAACGCGGACACTTCCCAGGGCACACCATGACCGTGAAATCGGGCGCGGCGACGGCCAGAAAAAACGCCAAGGACGAAGCGGACGTGGATGCCCGCATCTATCAGTCGATCTTCGACGGGGTGCTGGACCATCGTCTGACGCCCGGCACGAAGCTGCCCGAACCGGAGCTCTGCCAGTTGTTCGGCGTGGGCCGCGCGGTGGTGCGTCGGGTCCTTGAGAAGCTCGCGTACGACGGCATCGTCGTGCTGCGGCCGAACAAAGGCGCGGTGATCGCGGCGCCAACCCCCGAAGAGACGCGGGAGATTTTCGAAGCGCGTCGCGCCCTGGAGAGCGCACTCGTGCAGTTTGCCGTGCAGCGCGCGAGTGCGCACGATATCCGCGCCTTGCGTGAGCAGCTTGCTGAAGAACACAAGGCGATGCACCGCTTCGACCAGCCCTCGTGGGCGCGGCTAACGAGTTGCTTTCATTTGCGCATCGGCGCGCTGGCGGGCAATTCGATCCTGCAAAACTATCTGACCGAACTGATCTCGCGCACCTCGCTGATCGTCGGGGTGTACGAGGCGCCGGGCAACGCGCCGTGCGAGCACGACGAACATGCGGCGATCGTCGATTGCATCGAGGCGGGCGATGCCGCGGGGGCCGTTGCTCGCATGACCTCGCATCTGCGCGAACTGGAAGAGCGTATAGAAACGTCGCGCATGCCCGGGGAGAAAAGCCTCGGGCAGTTGCTTGGCATTACCCATGTTGCGCAGGTTGCGCAGGCGAGCCAACCCAACGAGGCGTAGGAAGGATGCGCGCGCAACCTTGTGTTCAAGGCGCTGGTTCGTCCACACCCATCGCCCGGCCATCGCTACGCGGATCGTGCGCGCCGCATGCGGAGCCGTCGGCGTCGATCCGTAGCGCGCCGGGGTGACCCGCGAGCGGACTCTGCGCCGGGATCGCGCTCACGTCATGACCGCGCGCCGCCAGCGCGGCGAACACGTCGGGGCCGGCGTCCTCTTCGAGCTTGAGCGCATCGCGCGTATCCGAAAAGGTCTTGCCGAGCAGAAAGCGCGGACGGGCGAGAGCGCTGAGCGGGTCCATGCCATAGTCGATCAGGCGCGTGAGAATCGCTGCGAGCGTTTGCGGCTGACCGTCCGCGCCCTGCGTGCCGAACAGCAGATGCGGGCGGCCGTCTTTCAGATACATGCCCGGGTTGAGCGTGTGGAACGGCCGCTTGCCTGGTTGTAACGCGTTGTGATGCGCCGGGTCGATACTGAACGACGCGCCGCGGTTGTGCCAGAGAATGCCGGTATCGCCCGCGACCACGCCGCTGCCCCAGTCGAAATACACCGTTTGCAGGACGCTGACGCTGCGGCCGTGCCGATCCGTGGCGCCGATGAACACTGTGTCGCCGGGGCGGAACAGATGGGGCCACGGACGCGCCGTGTGCATGCTGATCGAGCGGGCGTGCGCGTCGAGGGTGTCCGCCGCGAGCATGTCGTCGACCGGCACGGGTTTGAAATCCGGGTCGCAGACGAAGCGGTCGCGATCCATGAATGCACATTTCACCGCTTCGACCAGCAGGTGGTAATAGTCGGCGCTGCCTTCGACGATCGAGCCGAAATCGAAGCGCTCGAGTGTGCCCATGATCTGCAGGGTGGTGACGCCTTGCGTGGGCGGCCGCATGCTCACCAGTTCGCCGCCCCGATAGGCGACACGTAAAGGCGGCTCGTCGCGTGCGCGGGTTTTGGCGAGATCGGCCTGGGTCAGCGGCGAACCGGCTTCCCGCAGACCTCGTGCGATCCGCTCGGCCAGTTCCCCCTCATAAAACTCGCGGGCGCCGAAGCGGGCGATGCGTTCGAGGCTGCGTGCAAGCGCGGGTTGGACGAAGCGTTCCGCGACGGCCGGAATGCGGCCCTGCGGGGCAAAGGTGTTTGCGAAGCCGGGCAGAGCGTTCAATTCGCCAGCGCGCAGGGTCTGCCAGAAGTGCTGCGAAGGCGTGATGGGAAAACCGTTGGACGCATAGTCGAGCGCCCGGTCGAACAACGCGGACCAGGGTTGCTGTCCTTTCCATGACGTTTTGCTGATCGCGTAGACCTGATCCCACGTGTCGACGGTCGCCGCGCTCGTGAGTGTTGCAGCGGCTCCACGCAGCGGGATGGCAGTGTCGAATGCCGGTGGCCTGGCGGCCGCCTGGCCGATGCCCGATACCGTGCGCAAGAGGCCGTCGCGGTCGCCGATTACCCAGAACGCGTCGCCGCCGAGACCAGTGAAATGCGGATACGTGACGGCGAGCGCCGCGCCGATGGCGATGGCCGCTTCAATGGCATTGCCGCCGGCGCGCAATACGTCGAGACCGGCAACGCTTGCCAGCGCGTGTGGACTGGTGACCATGCCGCCGGTGGAGCAGGCGAGTTTCGGTGAGTGCATCGGGACTCCGCTACGGCAGGGTTGCCGTTCTGTGTCCCGAGTATAGAGGCCGAACCAGGTCGCGAAAAGAGCGAGGGACTCGCCCGTCTCCGGGCGAGTCAATGCATCAGAACGTGATATTGGTCCGCAGGCCCACGATCGCTTCGTTGCCGATGCGTTGCGACGGGTTCTCCGGATTGGGAATGCCGCCGGCCGGCCGGAACGCATACTGGAAATCCGCCTGCAGTTGCCACCACGGCGTGACCTGATACTGATAGGTCGCTTCGAGGATGGTCTCGGCGCTGCGCGACGGGTAGCCCGGCGTGTAGGCGGCGGTGTCGCTCGCAAGATCCTGGGCATGCGAACCAATCTGCGCGTAACCTACCGCCAGTCCGACGACGTCGTTGTCGCGGCCCTTGAACGGCGCTTTCAGCGTCACCCCTGCATTGATGCCGAGGTCCACCAGATTGCGGTCGCCGGGCGCGCCCATGATGCGGGCGAACACGCCCACTGCTTGCGGGCTGTCGGCGCCCGGACGCCAGACCATCTGATCGGCCACGGCGTAGAAGCTGTAGTCGCCGCGATGGCTTTGCGCAATACCGTTGCTAGCCGGGTTCGCGAGCGACAGCCCGTTGGTGTCGAAGCCCTGATCAGGAAACTGCTGCGTGTCGTACCAGAAGCCGAGCTTGTAGGTGCCGGGCAAGCCGGTGGGCTTCGCTGCAGCCGGGTCGGACGGCGCCGGGTTGAGCGCGTATTGCACTTCGCCGATGAACAACGCGCTGTCATGCAGATTGAAGTTCGTGCCGTGTGCGTTTAGCGTTTGCGGATCGCCCACACCATTGCCCGCGGGATTGCCGTCGAACACGCCGGCCAGCACTGTCCAGTTGTCCGAAGGAGTCACCCGCAGACGCGCGCCGAGCGAGGACAGCGGATAGGCCGGACCGCCCGCAGGCAGATCGACGGACGGCAGAACCGACCAGCCGAAGGTCGCATTCATGAACGTGGCGGCGTACTGGCTCACCATGAATTCCTGGTCGAGACTCTGCTGGCCGACCTTGACGTCGACCTTGCCGCCGAGCAGCGACTGCTGATACCACAGCTCCCACAGCCGCGTGGCATCGTTCGCCTCGATGCCGCTCGCGGCCTGCAACGTCTGAAGATCGCGCGAGCTCAGATTGCTGCCGTGAATCTGCAGGCCGGATACGTTGAAGATGCCGCCTGGCAGACCGAAGGCCTTCTGCGTATCCACGCCGATACCGATCTGCGTCAGACCATCGTACGCGCCGCCGCGCCGCGTGCCGCCCGACAGGTTGTTCAGGTACTCGCTGGTTTCCTGCAGACCCACAGTCACACCATAGTTGCCGAGCCAGGGGCGCAGACCGCCCATATCGCCGAGCAGGTTTGAGCGCTCCCAAAAGCCGGTCGGCGCGGGCGGCGTCGCGTCCGGTTTGGCCGCGGCGCTGTCGGCGGTGGCCGGGGCCGCCGGTTGGGCGTCGCTTTGTCCGGGCGCAGGGGCAGGCGTGGCGTCGCTGGTCGCCTGGGCAAGCGCCGGCGGCACGATTCCGAGCGACAGCAACAGGCTCAGGCTGAAGGGTCCGCTGGAAAGCAGCAGTTTGGTTTTCAGATTCTTTTTCATGGCGAGTGGGGCGAAGTTATCGCGGCGTAGCCGCCTGGATGTTTTATCGATCGAATGTGTCAAAAGAGGGGCCGTGCATCTGCCCCGTTTCAGGAGAACCACCAGCTCACCCGTAACGCACTCTCCAGTTCGTTACCGAGGGACCAGGTGGACAACAGCGCGACCAGCGCCACGGCGACAACAGTCATCGCCAGAATCGCGTAGCCGGTAGGTGTCAATGGATTGCCGGCGTAGACCGCCCGCAGCGCGGCGCGCGCAACCCGCTTGGCGGTGCTGGCCGCGACACGGCGGAGCGGGGCGCCGAACCCTGCGCTGCAGGCAGCGCTGAAAAACGAATAGACGAACATAAGCTGCTCCCCGTCCAGCCTGAAAAACTCAGGCGACGTGTGAAGACGTGACGGCGTCTCGCAAGCGAGCTTGCGAAAGGCGGTCGTATAAGGGAGCGTGCTGCTGACGGACCGGCGCAATACCGGTCAGAGATGAAGCGCGCTAACCCGACTGAAGCGAGTTAGCGGCGAAGGAGGGATCCTGCGGCGGCTATCTCGCGTGTGTGCTGCCGGCACGGGCCGGCATCGGACTTCCACTACTAGAGCTTGCGTCCACGAGGGACTCCTTTTGATGAGACGGGCGGATTGTATTCGCATCTTGCGCGAACCGGCAAGTAAAAAAACCACATGAATATCGCGCTCCGAATCGCCTCCGCGAAAGCATGCGGGAACGCTTCTGCGGCGCAGGTTCGACACCTCGCCATATCTTGCATCGACCTTTCTTTTCTTGTGATTCGGAAAGAATCTGCGATGCCCGAAAATTATCTTGGCTCTGCTTAACGAATCGATTGACTTCGGATTTAAGTCGCACCTAAAATTCGGGCATCTTCACAAACGGGGCGAATGCCTTGGACACCAGCAGTAGTCGATCTTCGAATTTGTTTGCTGCCTGACCGGCAGGACGTCCGCGCTCCCTTTCTCAGCCGCCGTCTTGCCAGCAGGCAGACGGTGCGCGCCGAAGTAATCCTCTCCGTGCACCTTGATTAGCGCCATAGAGCCGCCACGATGACGTGCGTCCCTATGGCACCGTGTCGCGAGCACCACTCGCGGCCGTGTCCGTTTGCGCCTGTTCGTTTTGCAGGCGCGGATCGACGCGTGGACAAACACGTGCGTAGCCAGCGCACGTCTGCAAAAAAAGGAGCTCCCATGCCGGACAGTGACAGTTATCCCTTATGCCGCTCATCTTTAGCTTGTCCTTTCCCTTTGTCTGAGGAAAGCGAGTAGACCGTCGTCGCTGCGCGCAGGATGCGCCCAGCCTTCGTGTCGGCTGGCTTTCCGCACACCGCGTTAAGCCAAACGCTCGGAGAAATATCATGAACTTCGGTCTGCTCCTGTCGCAACTGCCGCACGTCCAGGAATCGCGCGTCCACTACGACGCCATGCTGGCGCTGCACGCCCCCGAACCGCGCAAACTCGCCGTGTTCTGGCTGCGTCTCAAGACGCTCCTTTCGTAATTTCTCGCGCTGTTTCCGCCATACGCAAGCGACGTCGTCGCTCGGCGACGCACGCCCTTACGTATGGCAGAGGTGCGCCTTTTCTTTGCAATCACCCGTCTTTGGGGAATAAAACAACATGTCGACTCCATCCAACGTCTCACCGCCACGCAGCGCCGTCCTCGACGACGCGCATCTTGGCGATATCAAGGGTGCGCTCGGGACCATCGCGCATCACGATACCGCGCCGCGCACCAACTGGTGGGCGCGCTTCCGAACCCTGCTGGCCATTCTCGGTCCCGGCCTCATCGTGATGGTGGGGGACAACGATGCCGGCGCCTTCGGCACCTACACCCAGGCAGGTCAGAACTACGGCACTACCTTGCTATGGACGATGCTGCTGCTGGTCCCCGTGCTGTTCGTCAATCAGGAGATGGTGCTGCGCCTGGGCGCAGTGACGGGCGTCGGGCACGCGCGTCTCATCTTCGAACGGTTCGGTAAATTCTGGGGGGCGTTCAGCGTCGTCGACCTGTTCATCCTCAATGCGCTGACCATCGTGACCGAGTTCATCGGCATTACGTTTGTGCTCGACTTCTTCGGCGTCTCCAAGATACTCGGGGTTTGCATCGCCGCGACGTTGACCATGGCGGCCGTCAGTACAGGTAACTTCAGGCGCTTCGAACGCTTCGCGGTTGTGCTGTGTCTGCTGAGCCTGCTACTGGTGCCGGTGCTGGTGTCGATTCATCCGCCGGTCGCGCAGATGACGCGCGATTTCTTCATCCCGAACTGGCCTGCCAACTCGAAGCTGAGCGATGTGATGCTGCTGGTCATCGGCATTGTCGGCACCACGGTCGCCCCGTGGCAATTGTTCTTCCAGCAGAGCTATGTGGTCGACAAGCGCATCACCCCGCGCTTCATGAAGTATGAAAAAGCGGACCTGTGGATTGGCATCGTGTTCGTGCTGATCGGTGCGGTGGCGATGATTGCCTTCTGCGCTGCGCTCTTCTCCGGCAAGCCTGAATTCGGCAATTTCACGGATGCCGGTGGCGTGATCGCCGGCCTCGAGAAATACGCGGGCCACACCTCGGCCGTGCTCTTCGCGGTTGCGCTGTTCGACGCCGCCATCATCGGTGCGGCTGCGGTATCGCTGTCGACCGCGTATGCCATTGGCGACGTGTTCAAGATCCGTCACTCGCTGCATCGCAATGTGTCGGATGCAAAGGGTTTCTATCTGGTGTACTTCGGCATTGTTGCCGCTGCTGCGGCGATCGTGCTGATTCCCGGCAGCCCGCTTGGCCTGCTGACGGAAGCGGTGCAGACGCTCGCGGGCATTCTGCTGCCCAGCGCAACCGTGTTTTTGCTGCTGCTGTGTAACGACAAGGCCGTGCTCGGCCCGTGGGTCAACTCGAAGAAGCTGAACGTGTTTACCGGCGCCGTCGTCTGGGTGCTGGTGATGCTGTCCATCATCCTGACCGCTTCAGTGGTGTACCCGGATATCACGGGCGAAACGATTCTGGAGACGCTCGCGGGCGGCACCCTGCTGGCCGTCTTCGGCTACGCTGCGACGACAGGGCTTCGGCGGTTTCGTCGTGAAACGGCAGACGTTGACGTCCACGCCTATCCGAAGGGCGCACGTGACACGTGGCGCATGCCGCCGCTCGACGAACTGCCGCCGCCGAATCTCACGCTGAGCAAGCGTGTCTGGATGGGGGTGCTGCGCGGCTACCTGTTGCTGGCCGTCGCGCTGGTGATCGTGAAGGTCGTGCAGATGACGCTCCTGAAGTAAATCGCCTCTCAGCACGGTCCGGACTCCCGGCCGTGCACTCAACGCGGTGCCTGCCTGCACTCAGCCGGGCAGGGCCGCGTGCCAGGGCCTGGCGCGTCGCGTCAGTGCGTCTGCCTGTCTTCCATTACGCCGGATTTACGACATTTTTATTCGCATCGCGCTATACATTTAGCCAACCTGAAAAGAGAGGTTGCGACGCTACGGCTTGCGGGCCGGTGTCGAGTGATGTCGTTCATAAAAATGAGGTTGGTTTTGAACTTGATGATCTGGCACGGTCGACTTCGCTTCGCATCATGACCGAGCCGACTGTGACCGTTGTCCTGATCGACGACGAGAAAAATATTCGCCGTGTTGTCCGGTTTGCCCTGGAGGCAGAGGGCATGGCGGTCTTCGAAGCCAGCACGGGTTTGCAGGGACTGGCCCAGGCCGCCACGCGGCGGCCCGACCTGGTGGTCGCCGATCTCAGCCTGCCGGATATGGACGGCACGGAGATGATCCGCGAACTGCGTGCGTGGTCGACGGTGCCTGTGATCGTGCTGTCCGGCCGCAGCCGCGAGGAAGAAAAGGTAAAGGCACTCGACGCTGGCGCCGATGACTACCTGACCAAGCCATTCGGATTGCCGGAACTGATGGCGCGAATCCGCGCGCATTTGCGCCGGCAGGCACGCGGCGGCCGCTCCGTGCCGTCGCAGGTTCGCTTCGGCACGATCACGCTCGATCTGGGCGAGCGACGCGTGGTGCGCGGCACCGAGACCGTTCATCTGAGCCCGATCGAATACCGCTTGCTGTCCGCACTCGCGCGGCATCCGGGGCGGGTGCTCACGCATCACCAGCTCTTCCAGGAAGTGTGGGGTCCGGCTCGTGCCGACAACTTCCATTACCTGCGCATTTACATGGGGCACCTGCGGCAGAAGCTGGAATGCGACCCGGCGCAGCCCGAACATATCGTCACGGAGAGCGGTGTCGGCTACCGGCTGATCGGCGTCGAGGACTTGCCGGCCGAGTCAGCCGAGTAGGGCATGGCGCGCCATTACACAATCTTTGCAGCTACCCCGTCTGGTTTTGCGGCTTCTTGACACGGCATGTGCTGAAATAGAAACGTCATGATGGACTCGATGAAGAATTTGGAGTTCTAAATGTAAAGCGCATTCTCACCGTCGGGAATGGCGGTGGCGTCGTACGGGCCGCACTCCAGCGCGGCTGCAAACAGTAGAGGCTGGCAAGCAATGAAAAATGACGAAATCAAGGCTTTGATCGTGGAGATCCAGCGCTATGCGGAGAATCGCCAGAGCGATGTCGCGCGGGGCGCGGAAACGCCTGCACTTGCGGCGCTCATGGTCGAGAAATTCGGCGAGGGGATAGCGAAAGCCACCCAGTTGCTGGGAGTTGACGGCTGCGGCGAGCTTGGGCGGGAAATCGACCGGCTTGTGCGCGAACTGGATCCGCACTATCCCAAGCATCTTCAGTACCGCTTTGAAGCCCGGCCGGCAGGTCTTGCGATCAACGGCGCGGCACACTAATCATAGGGAATCGTATGGCATTCAAACAAACCAAGGGAAACATGACCGTAGAGGCCTGCGTGTTTCCCGCTCCGGGCCAGATGTTCAAAGGCGCGCTTCGTGTGACCACTACGCGTGACAGCAAAACGCTGCAGCAGATCACAGGACGCGGCTGCGGCCGACCCATGCGCAGCTCCGACGCTGCGCTGGAGTTGGCGGAACTCGAAGCCCGGCGCATTCTCGGCCTCTGAGACAGGCGGCATGCTCTTCGACCGCTTCTCCGGTCGCGTTTGCAGGTGGTGAGCGCGACGGGAAAAGCGGTTGGCACATGCCGAAGATTTTTACGCGAGCTTGACGCCAATTCGTGTAGCCTGACATCAAGCTAACGCAACGAGGGGCGACATGACGCACCCAATGACGAGCCTGCGGGCTTTTCTCGGATCGGGCAAGAGCGCGGCTCGGCCCCGGTCGCATGCCACGGCGGGCCGTAACGTGATGATGCACGTGACGCTCGACGCACAACACGCCACACCGTTACGCCAGGCGCTCATACGCGACTGCGGCGACCAGCCGTGGACCATCCGCGTCGCGCCGCTGCCCGGAACGGGTCGCGTGCGCCTGTCGCTCTATATGCCGAAGACGGCGGTCAATGGCGCGATCCAGCGGGTCGCGCACCTTGCGCCCACTGCAGAGCTCGGTCAACTTTTCGAAGTGCCGGACGCGCCCACCGATGTGTGGCGCGGCTTGATGCATGCGGAGTCCGCGCCGCGCGTGAACGTGCCCGACCCCGCCGATGAGACGGCCGTTGCGGAGGCCGACGCCGAGACCGCCGGCGGCGCGATCGCTCAACTGATGTCGCGCGACCACGTGCTGCTCGGTTTGGCGGTGGCGGACCGCGAGGCCCTGTTCGTCGAACTGGGCCGTTTCTTCGAACAACGCTATGCGCTGCCGGCAGCGGCCGTGACCGCGGGACTCGCGGCGCGCGAAGCGCTCGGCTCGACGGGGCTCGGGCAGGGTGTCGCCGTTCCGCACGGTCAGATCAAAGGGCTGCGCCAGGCCATGGTGCTGTACGTGCGGCCCGCTACGCCGATTGCGTTCGACGCACCGGATGGCAAGCCCGTCAGCGATATCGTCGCGTTGCTCGTACCGAAGTGGGCCAATACGACCCATTTGCGCCTGCTGGCGGATGTGGCGGAACGCTTCTGCGATCATCAGTTCCGCGAGCAACTGCATGCCTGCGACGATGCGCACGCGGTGTGCCAGCTTTTTGTGGAGTACGTTGCGGCTTGATCGGTTTGAAGCGGAGCGAATCTGGGTCGCTCTGCATCGCCAAAGCCAACGGGGCCCATCACCTTGAAGCGATGGGCCCCGTTTTTTGTGGTTTCTTTTGTGGTTATTAGTGGCCGGCCCCGGCAAACTCCGCACGTAAATCCTGCAGGGCCTCGCGAGCCTGGCTCAAACGCGCCACGAGTTCAGCGGAAGCACGCGTAATCGGCATCCGCGTTTCGTCCGTCATGGGATGATCGAACGCCAGCATGGCCTTGATGGCAGACGGATTGGGCGCGGAGAACAATAGACGCAGCACCGGTTGCAGGCTCGAGAAGAGCGTCTGGGCCTGCTCGACGAGCCGGTTTTCCGCGAGTGCCTGCACTTCGATCAACAGGTCCGCGCAGACATGGGCGCTGGCCAGAATGCCGCCGGCGCCCCCCTGGCTGATGCAGTCGACGAACGCGTCGTCCGTGCCGCACAGCAGGCTGATCGGCACGCTGCGCAGCTTGTCGAAGTGATCCTTCACGCATTCCTTGATCGCCACGACGTTGTCATACTCGGTGAGGCGCGCGACGGTGTCCGGCGCGATGGCTACGCCGGTGCGATGCGGTACGTTGTACAGCACGATCGAGCGGTCGGTTGCGAGCGCAACCTGTTCGAAGTGCCATTGCACGCCGGCCTGGTCCGGGCAAATGTAGGACGGTGGCGAGACCAGATAGCCGGCACAATCCCAATGCTCGTAGCGGCGAAGCTCGCGGACGACTTCACGCGTGTCCGATCCGCCCACTCCGACCAGTACCGGCAAGCGGCCGCCGACCACGTCGGTGATGGCTTGCAACACGGTGACCCGCTCGGTTTCCGACAGCAAAGCGGCTTCGCCGGTGGTGCCCAAGGCGACGAAGCCGCTGATCTCGGTGCGCGAGTAGTAGTCCGCCAGATGCTGGAGCGCGTCGATATCCACCTCACCGTTGCGCATGGGCGTGACGAGCGGCAACCAGATGCCTGAATACATGATTAACGCGTCTCCTTGCCGGTGTTGCGGCGCTTGAGCGGCCCGATCATGGCATAGGGTAGCGTCGTAATCAGTGCGTGCATCGTGAAGTCGAGGTCATCGGGAGCGATGTCCAGATTCAGGTGCACATGATTGCGCACGACCTCGGTGCTGACGACATAGACGCCCAGCGGCGAATGCAGCAGCGTCTTGAGTTGGGTGCGCGCATCGTCCTCAGAGAGGCCGAGGAGTGTCACCGGCAACTGCACGCGCGGCGAAGGGAAGGGGATGACGTTGTGGCGTGAGACAGGTTGCTGGCGTTGCGGTTCAGCGTCGAAGACTTGAAGTGACAGGGGGAGAGCCATGAGAGGGTAGTCGTTGCTGTGGTTGTTCAACACAGTGACTAGAGTAGACCCCTCGGTGTAAACATCGCGCAAAAATCCGCGTTCCTTGCAGAAAAATGCGGTGGTGGTGGGAGGGTCGTTGCGCCTGCCGAACCCGGCGCATCGACCCGTGTGACTAGCCCTTGGTGCGCTCGGCGGGCATCCAGCCCTGCGTTTTGCCGATCTGCGCGACCTGCTTTGCGATGGACTCGGCCAGCTTCTTCGCATTGCCCGCTGCGCCGCCGTGGGTCGTCTCCGATACGCCATGCAACCCGGCGCCTGCCGCCGCCGATGTCGCCAGATGGCCGGCCGCTGCGCCCACCCCAGCCGTTTCCGCGATGCCGGGCATTTTGCCGCTGTCCGCGCTGGCGTCGAAACTTTGCACGAGCCGCGGCGCGCCGCCGGCAGGCTTGTACAGAAGCTGCACCGAGGTGCTGAGTTCGCTCTTGCCTGCGCCGAGACCGATCAGCATGCGACGGCGGCGGTTGCCCGAATCGATGGTGTCGAACTTGCCCTGTATGAGCAGAACGTTCTGATCCGCCGGAGCAGGGACGTCCGAGCGGATGGCGTGCAGACCCATGGATTGCAACTGCTGCACGATCCCGTTGGCGACCTGCTCGCGCACTTCGGCCGCTTCCTGAGCCTGCTTTTGCGCGGCCGACGCGCCGTCGAACTGCGACGTCACTTTCTGGATCACGCCGCCGGTGTCGAGCTTCACCTGGTCCGGCGTGCTGTCGAACGAATAGACGTAAATGGTATCCGGGTGAACTTGCGGCGGGGCCGAATAGGCGGTGGCGTTGCTGACGCCGCCGGCACAGCCGGCCAGCAACGCGCACAGAATTATCACGGCTGCCGAGGCGCCACGCGCACTCTTAAGGGCTACGAATCGAATTGAATTCAACATGCTCATCCTGTCCCTGACACGGTTGTGTCGTCACTCGCTTAAACGTATCGTCCGATGATTGCGAAACCGTAGGATGCTGATTCATCGTCGATCTCATTCATGCGCGATACACCTGCTGGTCCCAGGCACGTTTTGCAGGTGCACCGGCAGCAGAGGCGAGTATGGGGGAATGAGGTTTTGAACTCCACGCTTCAATTATGTCGAGTGATGTCACAAATCCTGGCGGTTCTGCTGCATCAGCAGACGAATAGCGGCAAGCGTGTCCCGACCCGTCAGCCGCCCCTGCGCACCCTATCCAGACAAACCCTGATTGCTGCAAGGAATTCGCCGCTGCTATCGTTCGCAGGTCTTGTGGAAGCGCTTCCACTCCGCTTCCGCCCAACCGGTTCGACCGGTTCAACGACCTCGCGCAGTAACCACTTTGCATGGGACCGGAGTCAGCGCTAGAGCGCCCGCTCCGGTCGACAAAGGAGAAACCGTGGCATACGACACATTCGCTCCATCCCAGGACCTGAACAGCGACCCGTTCTCGCCGGCGGCCGATTCCGCGCTCTGGCGCAAGCAGTTTCTGCTCGGCGCGGCCACCGCGTCCTATCAGATCGAGGGCGCCGTGCATGAGGACGGCCGTCTGCCGTCGATCTGGGACACCTTCTCTGCGATTCCGGGCAAAGTGCTCGCCGGCGACACCGGCGCGGTGGCCTGCGATCACTACCATCGCTGGGAAGGCGACTTCGACCTGCTGACGGCGCTCAACTTCGAAGCGTACCGTCTCTCGATTGCCTGGCCGCGCGTCATGGACGAAGCCGGCCGGCCGAACCAGAAAGGACTCGACTTCTACAAGCGGCTGCTCGCCCGCCTCAAGGAGAAGGGCCTCAAGACCTTCGTCACGCTGTACCACTGGGACTTGCCGCAGCATCTCGAGGATCGCGGCGGCTGGCTCAATCGCGACACCGTGTACCGCTTTGCCGATTATGCGGATCTGATGAGCCGCGAACTCGCGGGCCAGGTCGATGCATGGATGACGCTCAACGAGCCGTGGTGCTCGGCCTATCTGGGCTACGGCAACGGCCATCATGCGCCGGGCCTCGCGAACGGCCGCTTCGCGACGCAAGCCATGCATCATCTGCTGCTCGCGCACGGCTCGGCGATTCCGGTGCTGCGTGCGAACGATCCGGCTTCGCAGAAGGGCATCGTCGCCAACGTCGGCCGCGGCACGGCGAATTCCGCCAGCGCTGAAGATCAACGCGCGGCGCATCTGTTCGAGGTGCAGCACAATGCGTGGATTCTCGACCCGCTGCTCAAAGGCGCGTATCCGGAAGATCTGTTCGAACTCTGGCCGGGCACCGAACCGCTGGTGCTGGACGGCGACCTGAAGACGATCGCGGCGCCGCTCGATTTCCTCGGCATCAACTACTATTTCCGTACCAACGTCGAAAGCGACGGCGGACATGGCTTTACCGAAGTCCCGCTGGACGGCGTGGAGCGTACGCAGATGGGCTGGGAAGTGCATCCGGATGGGTTGCGGGACCTGCTGATCGGCTTTGACAAGACGTACTCGAACCTGCCGCCCATCTATATCACCGAGAACGGCATGGCGTCGGACGACAAGGTGGTCGAAGGCCACGTCGACGATCCGCAGCGCATTTCCTTTCTCAAGCGCCATCTTGCCGCGGTGGATAGCGCGATCAAGGCGGGTGTCGATATTCGCGGCTATTTCGTCTGGTCGCTGATGGACAACTTCGAATGGGCGTTCGGTTATGAACGGCGCTTCGGCGTGGTGCACGTCGACTACGAAACACAGAAACGCACCGTCAAACGCAGTGCAGAATTGATCGCAAAGTTTCTCGCGGAGCGGAGGTTGCGTAACTGAGTCACGTAACCGGGGCATCGCAACGGGTGCCCGTGCGTGAACAGGCAGAGCTGGTTGGTATGTCGACCCGAAACAAAGGCGTAAAGCCTGGAGGAGACGGAATGCACAGCAGAAGGAAACTCGTGAGCGCTATTGCCCTGGCACTCGCGCTCAATGGTGTGGTTGCCCATGCCGACCCGTTGAAGGCCAACGTGATTCACTGGTGGACCTCGGGCGGCGAATCCGCGGCGATCCGCCAGTTCGCGGATGCCTATAACAAGGCCGGCGGCCTGTGGGTCGACAATGCAGTGGCCGGCGCCGATCAGGCGCGCGCCACGGCGATCAACCGGATTGTCGGCGGCGATCCACCCACTGCAGCGCAGTTCAACACCTCGAAGCAGTTTCATGACCTGATCGATCAGGGCATGCTCAACAACGTCGACACGGTAGCGGCCAAGGAAAACTGGAACGCGATTTTCCCGCAGTCGATTCTCGACTCCATCAAGGTCAACGGGCACTTTTACGCCGCGCCCGTCGATATCCACATGCAGGACTGGTTCTTCTATTCGAAGGCCGCGTTCAAGAAAGCCGGCATTGCAGGCGAACCGCAGACCTTCGATGAACTGTTCACCGATCTCGACAAGCTGAAAGCGGCGGGCCTCATTCCGCTCGCGCTCGGCGGCCAGGCATGGCAAGAGAAGATCACCTTCGACGCGGTGTTTGCCGATGTCGGCGGCACGGACCTCTATCTGAAGGTGTATCGCGACCATGATCAGAACGCGGTCAACTCGGCCGCCTTCAAGAACGTGCTGACGACCTTCAAGCGCCTGCACAACTACGTCGATGCGGGCTCGCCCGGCCGCAACTGGAATGACGCGACCGCACTGGTGATTTCCGGCAAGGCCGGCATGCAGGTGATGGGCGACTGGGCGAAGGGCGAGTTCTCGGCGGCCAATCAGGTGGCCGGCAAGGACTTCGGCTGCTTCCCGGGTTTCGGTCCGCACTCGCCGTACATGGTGGCAGGCGATGTCTTCGTGTTCCCGAAGACCGATAACGCCAACGCCATCAAGGCGCAGAACCTGCTCGCTACCGTCATGACCTCGCCTGAGGCTCAGGTGGCGTTTAGCTCGAAGAAAGGCTCGATTCCGATCCGCACCGACGTGGACACCAGCAGCCTCGACATCTGCGCGAAGGAGGGCATTGCGATCATGAAGGACAAGTCGCGCCAGTTGCCGAATCCGGAAATGTTGATTTCGCCGGACCTGCAGGGCGCGTTGACCGACGTCATCACCAACTTCTGGAACAAGAACGAGTCGGCCGACGATGCGCAAAAGGCCTTCGCCAGCGCACTGAAGGGCTAGGCACGCGATGCGCGCACTCGGCCTGACCTCCACCTCGTCAAGACCGTCCAGGCGGTCGAAACCGCTTGGACGGCGTTGGCCGCTGGCCGCCTGGATCGCGTTACTGCCGATGGTGGTGACGGTGGTCTTCGTGTACCTCGGCACCATGCTGTGGACCGCACGGGTCTCGCTGACGCTGTCGCGCACTTTTCCGTCTGACCACTTCGCCGGCGTGACGCAATACGTACGGCTGTTCCACAACGACCGCTGGATGGTGTCGCTGCAGAACATCGTGATCTACGGGGCGTGCTTTATCGTCGCGTGCATGGTGATCGGCCTGCTGCTGGCGATCTTCATCGATCAGCGGGTGGTGGCCGAGGGCGCGTTGCGCACGGTGTTCCTGTATCCGTATGCGATGTCGTTCGTCGCCACCGGTCTGGTCTGGCAGTGGATTCTCAATCCGGAGCTGGGCGTGCAGGAGGTGTTGCATCGACTCGGCTTTGTGCACGCGCGCTTCGACTGGATCGTCGATCAGGACTGGGTCGTCTATACGCTGGTGATCGCCACCGTCTGGCAGGCGTCCGGGCTCGTGATGGCCTTGTTGCTGGCCGGCCTGCGCGGAATCGACGACGAGATCTGGAAGGCCGCGCGCATCGACGGCATTCCGCGCTGGCGGGTCTACGCGAGCATCGTGGTGCCGATGCTCAAGACTTCGATGTCCACGGCATTCGTGCTGCTGTTCGTGATGGTGGTCAAGCTCTACGACGCCGTGGTGGCGATGACGCAGGGCGGCCCCGGCACGGCGAGCGAAGTACCGGCCAAGTTCATCATGGACTATCTGTTCGGCCGCGCCAACATCGGTCTCGCCTCGGCCGCCTCGATTGTTTTGCTGACCACCGTGCTGGCGATTCTCGCGCCGTTCTTCTATCTGCGCAGCCGCGCCGCCTTGCGCAAGGACGTTTGATGAATACGGTCCCTTCAGTTGCCAAGCCCGTTGATGCCCCGGTGGCGCGACGCGCGGCCGGATCCGGCCGCAAGCGCCGCTCGCACTTCAGCCCCGCGCGTTTTGGCGTGTACGCGTTCCTGATCACTGCAGCGTTGTTTTTCCTGCTGCCGCTTTACGTGATGCTGGTGACCTCGGTCAAGCCGATGAGCGAGATACGCATGGGCAACCTGCTGGCCTTGCCCCTGCATTTCACGCTCGCACCATGGCGCGATGCATGGGCCTCGGCGTGCACCGGGCTCGACTGCAACGGCATTCAGGTCGGCTTCTGGAACTCGGTGCGCATTGTGGTGCCGAGCACGATTCTGTCCATCGCGATCGGCGCGGTGAACGGCTACGCCCTGTCGTTCTGGCGGCCGCGTGGGGCAGGGGTGCTGTTTGCGATCCTGTTGATGGGCGCGTTCATTCCGGTGCAGGTGATGGTCTACCCGCTGGTGCGTGTGCTGGCGAGCGTGCATCTGTTCAGCTCGCTGCCGGGCATCGTGGTGATTCATACGATCTTCGGCATGCCCATCATGACGCTGCTGTTTCGCAACTACTACGCGTCGATTCCGCTGGAGCTGTTCAAGGCGGCACGCATCGACGGCGGCGGTTTCTGGCGCATTTTCCTGCAATTGATGCTGCCCATGTCCACGCCGATCATCGTGGTCGCGGTGATCATGCAGGTCACCGGCATCTGGAACGACTTCATTCTCGGCCTGGTGTTCGCGGGCACCAAGAACCTGCCGATGACGGTGCAACTGAACAACATCATCAACACCACCACCGGCGAGCGTCTCTACAACGTGAACATGGCGGCCACCATCCTGACCTCGCTGGTGCCGCTTGCCATCTACTTCATTTCGGGCCGCTGGTTTGTGCGCGGCATTGCTTCCGGCGCAGTCAAGGGATAGAGCATGACCAATGTATCGAACGTGTCGATTCGTAACCTGCGGATCGATCTGGGCGCGAACACGGTCATCGAGGCGCTCGATCTCGATGTCGACGCGGGCGAATTCGTGGTGCTGCTCGGACCGTCCGGCTGCGGCAAATCCACCTTGCTGCATAGCATTGCGGGGCTGATCGACGTTGCCGACGGCAGCATCGAAATAGGCGGCCAGGATATGACCTGGGCCGATCCGAAAGACCGCCGCATCTCGCTGGTGTTCCAGTCGTACGCGCTTTATCCGACCATGAGCGTGGAGCGCAACCTGTCGTTTGCACTGCGTATCAACGGCACGCCCAAGGCGGAGATCGAGCGCCGCGTGACGCGTGCCTCCGAGATGCTGCAACTTGGGCCGCTGCTCAAGCGCAAGCCGGCGCAACTGTCCGGCGGCCAGCGCCAGCGCGTGGCAATCGGCCGCGCCATCGTGCGCGAGGCGGACGTGTTCCTGTTCGACGAGCCGCTCTCGAACCTCGACGCGAAACTGCGCACCGAGTTGCGCCGCGAACTGAAGCAGCTTCATCAACGGTTAGGCGCGACGATGATCTACGTGACGCACGACCAGGTGGAGGCGATGACGCTCGCCACCCGCATGGCCGTGATGCGCGGCGGCGTGATCCAGCAGATCGGCACGCCTGCCGAAGTCTACGCGCGGCCGGACAACCTGTTCGTCGCGACCTTTCTCGGCTCGCCGGCGATGAATATGCTGCCGGGCCGCCTCGAGCGGCGCGAGGAGGGCATGCGCTTTCGCAGCGAGCATCTCGATCTCGACGTGTCGCGCTATCCGTTCAAGACGCTGCCCGATACCACGCTGCCGTGCGTGCTCGGTGTGCGTCCCGAGGACGTGCGGGTCGGGGCGGATCTCGCGCAGCGCGGCAATGTCTCGCTGGTCGAGCCGATGGGCAACCACCGGGTTATTTGGCTCGATTATCATGGCGCCCAGATCGCGTCGATCGATCAGGACAAGTCGCCTGTTGCGTTAGGGGACGCGTGTGCCTTTTCGCTCGAGAGCGCCCATATTTCGCTGTTCGACGAGGCCAGTGGCGCCCGTCTCTGAACGGCCTGGTTTGATGGAGTCTGTGTGGCAACCCTGAAAGACGTGGCGGAACTGGCGGGTGTCGGCATGTCGACGGCGTCGCGGGCGATTTCCGGCAAAGGACCGGTATCGGCCGATGCCATGCGCCGCGTGCAAGCCGCCATCGAGGCGCTGAACTTCCGCCCTTCGTCGATCGGCCGCGCGATGGCGGCGCAATCGCTCGGCCTGATCGGCCTGTTCGTGCCGACTTTTTTCGGCTCGTACTACGGCACGATCCTCAAGCAGACCGATACCGAATTGCGCGCCGTGCACCGTCACGTGGTGGTGGCGACCGGTTGCGGCGAGTCGTCGCCGCGCGAGCAGGCCCTGGAAGCGGTGGAGTTTCTGATTGGCCGCGATTGCGACGGCGTGATCGTGATCAGTCACGATCTGCATGACGAGGACCTGATCCGGCTGCACAAGATGCATCCGCGGATGGTGTTCCTCAATCGTATGTTCGGGCAACTGCCGGAGGCCTCGTTTTGCGCGGACCACGCGCGCGGCGGCGAACTGGCGGCGCGTACCCTGCTCGAGCATGGGCATCGCGATATCGCGGTGATTGCCGGGCCGTTTACCGCCTCGGACAATCGGGCGCGTATCGACGGCTTTTTTGCGGAGCTGGCGCGTCATGGCATCGAACGGGAGGACGTGACGCTGGTCGAATCGGACTTCTCGCCGGAAGGGGGCTATGCGGCGGCGCAGACGTTGCTCGAATCGGAACGGCCCTTTACCGCGGTGTTCTGCGCGAACGATACGATGGCGGTGAGTACGCTCGCGCGCTTTCAGCAAGCGGGGGTTGCGGTGCCGGGCGACGTCTCGGTGATCGGCTACGACGACGATTATTCCGCGGCCTATGCGGCGCCCGCGCTGACCTCGGTGCATATTCCGACCGCGGACCTGACGCAAAACGCCGTGCGCTGGCTGGTGAATCAATGCTATGGCACCGCGTGGGAGATCTTTCGCGAGTTTCCGGTCACGGTGACGATGCGGGCCTCGGTGGCGGCGCCGCCGCAACGGCCGCGGCTATTCAGGCGAGCACGTACCGCGTAGGCCACGCAAGCCATGCAACCGCAGGTGGCGCCTCGAACCCGCCGCGCCAAAGCGTGATGAAACCCGCGTGCGTCAGGCGCCGTCGCGCAGCGACTGTTCGTGGCGTACGCGCGCCTCTTCGTCGAGACGCGTGTCCTCCAGTTCCTGCAGCACTGCCTCGAGATCGACCGGCGTGGTGTCGAGTTCGACACGTCCGGTCAGTTGCACGTCGACATTGAGCTCGCCGCCTTCGAACAGCGCCCAGATCTCCTTGCCGTAGCTCGCGCTGAGCAGATGCGGCGCAAAGCGGCCGAAGTAGGTCGCGAGATTGTCCACGTCGCGTTCCAGCATCGCCGGGGCTTCGAGATTGCCGGCGGCGTCCACGGCCTGCGGCAGGTCGATGATCACCGGGCCGTCGGCAGCCAGCAGGATGTTGTACTCGGACAGGTCGCCGTGAATCACGCCGGCGCACAGCATGCGCACCACCTGGTTGAGCAGCAGGGCGTGCAGTTCGACCGCGCGGGCCTCGCTCATCTCCACATCGTTCAGACGCGGCGCGACGTTGCCGTCCTCGTCGGTCACGAGCTCCATCAACAGGACGCCGTCGGTGCAGATATACGGCTGCGGCACGCGCACGCCGGCATTGGCCAGACGAAACAGCGCATCGACCTCGGCGTTTTGCCAGAGCTGTTCCTGCACTTCGCGGCCATAGCGGCTGCCTTTTTCGAGGGCGCGCGCTTCACGGCTGTTCTTGACCTTGCGCCCTTCGCGGTACGAGGCCGCCTGGCGGAAGCTGCGTTGTTTGGCGTCCTTGTAGACCTTCGCGCAACGGGTCGAGTCGCCGCTGCGCACCACGTAGACGGTGGCTTCCTTGCCGCTCATCAACTGGCTGATGACTTCGTCGATCAGGCCTTCTTCGACGAGCGGAACGAGACGTTTGGGTGTTTTCATGCGGCCACCGCCTGAAAGGGGGACGGGGACGCAAGCGGGGTGGAGCGGGGCACGGCGGGTCGCGTGAGCGTGGCTGCCTGAGTGCGGGCGGCCTGGAGCGGGAATAGAGTCATGCCCGATTATAAGGTGTACGGGGCGATCGGCAGAATTCCTGGGTGCTTGAGCGGTTCGGCGGTCCGCCTCTATGAGCGGGCGAGCATGGGTTCGATGGCTCGCCGGGCGAGTCGCCGGCAGCATGCGTAGTGCCTACGCCCTCGCGTCGTAGGGGTCGGCTTTCGGTCTGGTAAGCTTTGTAGGCCTCCTATCGTTCAAGGAGGCCGAGCCTCGCGATGCGTAAGGTCGGTCAGGGAGCGGAGCCGGGCGGCTGTCGTCGTGTGCGACGGCGTTTTGCGGGGTTTACCTGATTTAAAAGCACGGTCGATCCTTTACACTGCCGGGCATAATTTGTTACGGGGTGAAAGATGTTAGTCACTTTCCTGATTGCCTGTCCGCTTGCGATTGCCGCTCTGTTTGGCTTTGCGAGGATCGTCGATCCCCTCACCGGACAACTCAAACGCTAGTTCTTGCGGGCCAACGGCGCGGTGTGCGGCTATAGGGCAATCGAGCCCGTTCAGCCTCTCCTTACGTCCCAGGTTTTGCAGTTCCTGCCGTGCGGTTGGCAATCGAGTCTTGCATTGGAGTGCCCACTCGCGGCAGGATGCGGCATTCCCACCTGATTGCGACGGCATTCCTGCATGCAAGACTCTCCAGAAAAACTAGCCACCCGTTTTGGACTATTGAAGGGCATCCTCCCGCTGAATCGCGCCGCCGCACTGCGCGATGTGTTTGCCGGCATCACGCTGGCGTCGATGGATATTCCGCAAGTACTCGGCTACGCACGCATCGCCGGCATGCCGGCCGTGACCGGCCTGTACACGGTGTTTCTGCCGTTGCTGGCGTTTGCGTTCTTCGGCGCCTCGCGTCATCTGGTGGTTGCCGCTGACTCCGCGACCGCAACCATTTTCGCCAGCAAGCTCTCCACCATGGCGCCGATCGCGAGCGGCGAATACGTCGCGCTTGCCGGCATGGTCGCCTTGCTGACCGCGCTGCTGCTGCTCGTGGCCCGCGTGTTCAAACTCGGATTCCTCGCCGACTTCCTGTCGCGCACCGTGCTGGTCGGCTTTCTGGCCGGCGTCGGGGTGCAGGTGGGCATCGCCATGCTGGGCGACATGCTGGGTATTGCCGTGTCTTCGCCGCACAGCACGGGCCAGGTGGAGCAGGTCGTGAGCCATCTCGGGCAGGTCAACCTGCCGACCTTCGCCATTTCATTGCTTGTCGTGGTGAGCATTCTCGGCGCCAAGCGTTTTGTGCCGCGTCTGCCGGTGCCGTTGCTGGCTGTGGTGGGAGGCATCGCCGCTAGCGATCTCTACCAGTTTTCCACGCACGGCATCGCGATTCTCGGCCCTGTCGCCGGAGGGCTGCCGCCCTTGCGACTGCCGCACGCGAGCTGGCGTGAGATCCTCGATCTGCTGCCGGTGGCCGCGTCCTGCTTCGTGATGATCGTTGCGCAAAGCGCGGCCGCCGGGCGTGTGTTCGCGCAGCGTTACCACGAGGAGGTCGACCTGAACGCCGACATTCTCGGCCTGGCCGCCGCCAATACGGTGGCGTCGTTCTCCGGCGCATTCGTCGTCAACGGCAGCCCGACCCAGACCGCGATGGCGGACCGCGCCGGTTCGCGCAGTCAGATCGCCCAGGTGGCGTTTGCGGGCGTGGTGGTCGTGGTGCTGCTGTTCTTCAGCAAGTATCTGCAGTATCTGCCGCACTGCGTGCTGGCGGGCATCGTCTTCACGATTGCGATCGGGCTGATCAATGTGCAAAGCCTGCTGGCGATCCGGCGCGAGAGCCCAGGGGAATTCACGCTGGCCATATTCACGGCGATTGCAGTGGTGGTGCTGGGCGTCGAGCATGGGATCCTGATTGCCGTGGCGCTGTCGCTGCTGCGTCACGTGCGCCACAGCTACCGGCCGCATACGATGATGCTGTCGCCGGGGCCGGACGGACGCTGGCAGCCGGTGCCCGCGAAGCCGGGCACGCAGACTGCGCCGGGTTTGATCGTCTACCGGTTCGGCGCCGACCTGTTCTATGCCAACGACCACTTTTTCGTCGAGGACGTGCGCCAGTTGATCGACCGGGCGCCGAGCAAGGTGGGCACGTTCGTCGTCGATGCAAGCGCGATCACGGATCTGGATTATTCGGCAGCGCGATCGCTGACCGATCTGCTTGAGGCGCTGACGCAGCGCAACGTCACGGTCGTGTTTGCGCGGGTGAATCGCTATCTGCGTTCGGACATGGACCGGCATGGCATCACCGAGGTCATCAAGGCTTCGTGCATCTTCAGCACCTTGCATGAGGCGCTGGCTGCGGTCGGCGTGCCGGCGGATCCGCGCACCCAGGGTGTGATGTAGCGGGGAGGGTGGCGCGAGGCGGCGCCGCTACGCGAACGGAAACGGTCCCGCGTACTGCCCGATATAAGTCAGGTGCGAAACGGCGCAACGGTCGCCGGCCCAGACGTGCTGCAGCAGCGCCGGCGGTTCGAGAAACGACGCGGGTTCGGCGTCGCCGGCGGTGCGCAGGGCGATTTGCGTGACCGTGCTAGGGCAGGTGATGACCGGCACGCCGCCGAACTGCGTGTGCATCAAACGGTGCACATGTCCGGCGATCACGCGGTCGACGTGATCGTGCGCGCTCAGTACCTGCTCGAAGGCTTGCGCATTGCGCAGGCCATAGATGTCCAGATAAGGAATCCCCGTCGCAAACGGCGGATGATGCATCGCGACCACCGCTCGACGACCGCGGCAAGCCGTCAATTCCCCATCCAGCCATATGAGCGCCTCGCGATCCAGTTCGCCATGGTGCAGTTCCGGCACGGTCGAATCCAGCGCCAGCAAGCGCACCTCACCGATGTCCATGGCAAAGTGCAGAGCGCCTTCGGCAGGCAGATAGGTGTGCTCAGGAAACGCCTCGCGCAGATGGCGCCGGTTGTCGTGATTGCCTGGCATCACCCGATACGGCAACTCGAGCGCCGCAAGCAACTGGCGCAGCATGCGGTATTCGGCAGGGGTGCCGTCTTCGGTCAGATCGCCGGTGATCAGGACCAGATCCGGCGCGGGCTGCAGGTGATTGAGCGTTTGAATTGCCTGCGCGAACATCGCGTTGGAATCCGCGACGCCTTGATAGAGCGTCCCTTCGGGGCACACGTGGATATCGGAGACTTGCGCGAGAGTCGTCGCCATGCTTGCCTTGCAAGGTGTAGGGCTAACACGGTGGCATCGGCATGGACGGCGCGGTGCGCCGCGCTAACGGTCCTGATCGTCAGTCTGCTCGTGCACCGGCTCGAAGATCCGAGTATGCGCCGCCAAAAAACACGCGGCTGCCGCCGCAGCGCATAAAGCCGCCACCGTATAGGCCAGCGGCTTGCCGTGCCAGAGACTGTCGAACCATTGATGAAACTCGGCCATCACGACTTCGGCCGTACCGCCGATGCGTTGCAGCTCGAGGATGTAACTCTGATTGTTGGCGACGCCGTAGATCTGTTCCGCACGGTCCTCGGCTGGCGCCGTGGCGTAGATGACGGCGGCGCCGATCAGGCCCGCGACAAGAATCGCGACGCTCGCCAGATAGAGGCGAATCTGTCCTGGCGAGTACGGTGGCGGCGTGTCCTGCTGGTCCTCACTGCTCATGCTGTTTCCGCTTGCCTTGCGCGTGTGCGATACCCGTCACAGTAGCGCAAGGCGAGACCGCGCGGGTAATCCGCGAGTTGCTGGCTAATTGCGCGACGTCAGCAGCTTGACGCCGGCCACGCTGAACACCACGGCCAGCGAGCCGTCCAGCCAGCGCCGGATCGAGCCGTAGACGCGGCGTGCGGTGTCGGTCGAGAACAGCACGGCGTAGCTGCTGAACACGAACACGCCGATCCCCATGCAGCCGAGTACGACCGGTGCGGTGTGCGAAGCGCCGCCGCTCGCTGGAACGGCCAGCGAGACGATCGACAGCCAGACCAGAATCGCCTTGGGGTTGGTGAGATGCAGCAGCAGGCCGCGCACGTAGAGCCGCTGCGAGGACTCGGGCGTGCGTGTCGTGCTGGCGAGCGGCATTTGCGGCGTGAGCGCCGAGCGGGCCGATTTCCACGCCAGCCAGAGCAGGTAAAGGCCACCCACCACGCGGACGGCCACCAGCAACTGCGAATAGGTGGCGAGTACCGCCGACAGGCCGAGCGAGGCGAGCAGCGCCCACGAGAACGAACCCGACATCACGCCGAGCGCGAAGGCAAACGCGGCTTTTCGGCCCGATCCCATGGCGAGGGACATGATGGCGAGATTGCTCGGGCCGGGGCTCGCCGTGCCGATGAAGTAGGCGGTGTAGGCGAGCAGCACGTTGGCCGACAGGAAGGCGCTGGCAGTCATGGAACGGGGTTTCCGGGGACAGTTAAGGGTGGTGGCAGGACGACGTGTTCAACCGTCGTCACGCAGCCGGCGGGCATGCCCACCCATTCTGCACGATGGCGTGGCCGTTCTCACAGAGACAGTTGGTTTCGAACGGAGCAGGACAATCTGCGCTGCGGCGTGAGCGCAAACCATGAAGAAGGGCGCCGCGGTTGCTTCAAACCTGAATTATTTTGGGTTTGCCTTGCGTGACTCAAGCCTTGGGTATCGTGCCGCGGTGGCTGGCCGCACGCAAAAAATCGAAATCGACGCCTTGGTCCGCCTGGGTGACGGTTTGCAGAAACAGCTTCAGATAGCCGCGTTCCGCGCTCGGCACGTTGACGGGCTGCTCGGTTGCGCGCCGGGCCAACTCTTCGTCCGACACCAGCAGGCTGATCTCGCGTTGCGCGACGCTCAGGCGAATCGCGTCGCCGTTACGCACGTGCGCGAGCGGGCCGCCAATGGCAGATTCGGGCGTGACGTGCAGCACGATCGTGCCGAACGCCGTGCCGCTCATGCGGCCATCGGAGATGCGCACCATATCCTTGACGCCGGCTCGTGCGAGCTTCTTCGGAATCGGGATGTAGCCTGCCTCGGGCATCCCCGGCGCGCCTTTGGGGCCGATGTTCTTCAGCACGAGAATGTCGTCGGCGGTCACGTCGAGATCGTCGGCGTCGATGCGGCGCGCGAGCTCTTCGGCGTTTTCGAATACCACCGCGCGGCCGGTGTGTTCCATCAGTTTCGCGTCGGCGGCGGATTGCTTGATGATTGCGCCGCCTGGCGCGAGGTTGCCGCGCAGCACGGCGATACCGCCCTGCGGATAAATCGGCCGGTCGAGCGGACGCACGACGTCCTGGGTAAAGCCGGGCCCGGCCGCTTCGATTTCCTCGCCCAGCGTGCGGCCGGTGACGGTCAAGGCATCGAGATGCAGCAAGGGCTTCAGCTCACGCAGCAAGGTCGCCATGCCGCCCGCCTTGTGGAAGTCCTCCATGTAATGCTGGCCGGACGGCTTCAGGTCGAGCAGCACGGGCGTTTCGCGGCCCATGCGGTCGAGCGCCTGCAGATCCACTTCAAAACCGAGCCTTCCTGCGATGGCGCTCAGATGCACGATGCCGTTGGTCGAGCCGCCGATCGCCAGCAGCACGCGCATCGCGTTCTCGAACGCCTTTGCCGTGAGCACCTGATCGACGGTGAGGCGCGCATGCGCCATCCGCACGGCATGCGTGCCGGTCAGTTCGGCGATGCGCATGCGATCCGCGGTGACCGCCGGCGGCGATGCGCCGCCCGGCACGGTCATGCCGAGCGCTTCGGCAAGACAGGCCATGGTGCTTGCGGTGCCCATCACCGAGCAGGTACCCACGCTGGCGACGAGTTGATTGTTGACCGCCGCGACTTCATGCTCGTCGATCTCCTCGGCGCGAAAGCGGCCCCAGTAGCGGCGGCAATCGGTGCAGGCGCCGACCCGCTCCGAGCGATGCGAGCCGGTCAGCATCGAGCCGGTGATCAACTGGATGGCGGGAATGCCGGCCGAGGCCGCGCCCATCAGTTGCGCGGGTACGGTCTTGTCGCAACCGCCGATCAGCACGACGGCGTCCATGGGCTGCGCGCGAATCATCTCCTCGGTGTCGATGGACATGAGATTGCGCAAGTACATGCTGGTGGGCTGCGAGAACGACTCGTGGATCGAGATGGTGGGGAAGTCCATCGGCAGGCCGCCCGCCAGCATGACGCCGCGCTTGACCGCTTCGATCAGTTGCGGCGCGTTGCCGTGGCAAGGGTTGTAGGCGCTGCCGGTGTCCACGATGCCGATTACCGGGCGTTCGAGCGCGTCGTCGGTGTAGCCCGCGCCTTTGATGAACGCCTTGCGCAGGAACAGCGAGAAGCCGCTGTCGCCGTAGTGCGTCAAGCCTTTGCGCAAACCGGTGGGGGTGTCGTCGGGCGGCGGGGAGGCGGGCTTGTCGGTCATGGCTTGGGCTCGATAGAGGGAAGGGGGCGGGGCACCACACGCGCAAACTATCGCATGTTCCAGGCCCGCAGCAAGCAGCTCACGCTGTCTTCAGACACAAACGTTATTGTGCTCCGGATCGTTCGTCGCGAGATCCATCGCCGTCTTCAGGAACGCCTGCACCCGCCGCATGCGCGCCGACGAACCGCCCCACAGCAGCCCCACCACGCGCTTCGGGAACACGTTGGCGTTTCCGGGGACTTTCTATTTCGCTCTTACCCTCTTGCAACCCGCCGTCCCCGACGCCGCAAATACAGATTGTTCAGAACCAGCGCGGCGCACGTCATGCCGCCGCCTGCAATCTGTATGGGCGTGGCGATCACACCCGCCAGCGCGGACACGATGAAGGTCGTGAGCGGCACCACGTCCATGAAGAGCACGCCGTTGAGCGGCGTCAGGATCCGGTTGCCGAGATTCCAGCTGAGGATGCCGATGAAGCCCGCGCCCAGACCCATATAAAGCAGATGCGGTGCGATCGCGCCCATCTCCGCAAGCGTCGGCGCAGCCACAGCATGCACCGCGAAGAGCGCCACGTTGAGCGCAATGATCGTAGTCAGTCCGAGCCAGATGGTCATCGTCGTATACCGGAGCGGCGACCACTGCTTGAAGAAGCTTGCGCCGAAGGTGTAGATCACCCAGCACAACGCGCCCAATACGATCAGCGCATTGGCTGCATAGTCCTGCGGTTCGTGCAGCAAGCCGGCAATGTCGCCCTTGGTGACCACGAGCGTGACTCCGCAAAACGACAGCAGGATGAACAGAAAAGAATAGAGCGGCGGCAACACGCGCCGCGCAGCCGAATTGACCAGCAGGCCGAGCATCGGCTGGGTGGCCATCATGATCGAGGCGGTCAGCGCACCGTCGCGTCCCGCCATTTGCTGGCCGAGAAAGACGAACGCGCCAAAACCTGCAAAGCCGATCGAACCCAGCGCCCACGCGAGCAGAACCGGCTCGCCCTTCAACCTGAGCGCCGCTGTGCCCTCCTTGTGCTGCAGCAGCACCAGAAACGCAGCGCCAGCAACGACGTAACGCAACGAGGTGAACGTGAACGGATCGATGCGCGTCAGGGCGCTCGTCATCACGGGGAACATCAGACCGAACGAGACCGTTGCGAGCAGGCAGCACAGCAGGCCTTTCGCGTAGCTGCCATATGCGCTGACCAGCGGGGCCGGTGCGGCCGGCATGCCGCGTTCGACGGTGAGAGAAGCCGTCGGCTTGGTGGGTGTATTCATGAATGATCGTTCAAAAAATAGATGAGAAGCGGGGGCGAACGCACTCATCGTCACCATCCCGGGACGAACACGTTGCCTATTCAGATACCACTACATTTAAAGCTAAGTTATCAAACTGTCCACTATTGCATCGGCCCAGGTGAGCCGCTGTAAGCCACACATCTGAAGCAGATACATCCCGATGTTGGCCCCAATATTATGACTGAACGTTCAATAATACAAGGTGCGTTTTCAACCGATTGACCGGAGTTCTACGACCACGCTGCAATCTGCCGTAATAACACGTGACGGCGTGGTGGGAGCACCCCCGATTCGCGGCGCGCTTCAAACGGGCTATGCTCGACGACGGTGTCGACTTGCCGGTACGGGCGGCAATCTGGGCGCCGGGCAGACCGCCCGAACCATCCTTCGGGCCACGTCAGCTTACGTTTTCCTTCCTGACAGTTTTGCCATTTTGGCGCCATGCAGACGTTGGTGCCAGGCAATTAGCATAGGCGCAGCTTTACCGTGGCGCGGGGATCGCATTTGCGAGCTGCCCGGTTTGGCATTGCGTTCATTAGCGCTGCGCAGCGCGCTGTGCATCCGTTGCGTGAGTTAGCCGACGGTTGTCGTGCGTCTTCGTCAACGTTGATCTGGCGCGAACGTCACGCGTACGTTCGGCCTCGGCGACTTCTCATCCTTTCCAGCATTCTTTCGGGCGCGTTTCAATGTGGATTGTCAACGTTGCGCTAAAGCGGCCATACACGTTCATCGTGATGGCTATTCTGATCCTGCTGGCGACGCCATTTGTCCTGCTGACGACGCCAGTCGACGTGCTGCCGGAAATCAACATTCCGGTCGTCAGTATCATCTGGAGCTACACGGGTCTGTCCGCAGAAGACATGGCCAACCGGATCACTTCGGTCAATGAGCGCAGTCTGACCACGACCGTCAACGACATCGAGCATATCGAGTCGCAGTCGCTCGCCGGTATCACGATCATCAAGCTGTTCCTGCAGCCGAACGCGAACATTCAGACCGCCATCGCCCAGACGGTTGCGGTCGAACAGGCGCAGTTGAAGCAGATGCCGCCGGGCGCCACGCCGCCGCTGGTGATCAGCTATTCGGCTTCCAGTATTCCGGTGATCCAGCTCGGGCTGTCCAGTCCAAAACTCTCGGAGCAGGATCTCAACGACACCGCGCTCAACTTCCTGCGCCCGCAACTGGTGACGATCCCAGGGGCGGCGGTGCCGTATCCGTACGGCGGCAAGTCGCGTCTGGTGTCGGTCGACCTCGACACGCGGGCCCTGCTCGCGAAGGGGCTGACGCCGGCCGACGTGGTCAACGCCTTCAATGCGCAGAACCTGATTTTGCCGACCGGCACGGCGAAGATCGGTCCAACGGAATACACCGTCAACATGAACGGTTCGCCGCCTACCGTGGCGGGCCTGAACGACATTCCGGTGCGCACGCTCAATGGTGCGACCACGTATCTGCGGGAGGTGGCGCACGTTCGCGACGGCTTCTCTCCTCAGACCAATGTGGTGCGCCAGGACGGTCACCGTGGCGTGCTGATGTCGGTGCTCAAGACCGGCAGTTCATCCACGCTGGCGATCGTCGATGCGCTGAAGGCGCTGCTGCCGACCGCTCGCTCCGCGTTGCCGCCTGATCTGAAGATTACTGCGCTGTTCGACCAGTCGGTGTTCGTCAAGGCGGCGGTGCAGGGCGTGATTCGCGAAGCGTTGATCGCGGCGGCGCTGACCGCGGCCATGATTCTGCTGTTCCTCGGCAACTGGCGCAGCACCTGCATTATTGCGGTGTCGATTCCTCTGTCGATTCTCACCTCGCTGATCGTTTTGCATGCCTTAGGCCAGACCATCAACATCATGACGCTGGGCGGGCTCGCGCTAGCGGTCGGGATTCTGGTGGACGACGCAACGGTGACGATCGAAAACATCGAGCGCCATTTGCACATGGGCACGAATCTGCACGACGCGATTCTCGAAGGCGCCGGTGAAATCGCGGTGCCGGCGCTGGTTTCGACGCTGTGTATCTGTATCGTGTTCGTGCCGATGTTCTTCCTGACCGGCGTGGCGAAATACCTGTTCGTGCCGCTCGCCGAAGCGGTGGTGTTCGCCATGCTCGCCTCGTACGTGCTCTCGCGTACGCTGGTGCCGACCTTGGCCATGCTGCTGATGGGTCATGCGCACAAGCCGAAAGCGGGCAGCAAGCCGAATCCGTTCATGCGGATCTATCACCGCTTCGACGCCGGCTTCGAGCGCATGCGCGCCGCCTACATCGTGATCCTGAGCAGCGTGCTGGTGCGTCGCGGCAGGTTCGGCGCCATCTTCCTCGGTTTTTGCGTGGTCTCGATGGGCCTCGTGTTCGTGCTCGGCGAAGACTTTTTCCCGACCGTCGACGCCGGCGATATCCGCTTGCACATGCGCGCGCCGACCGGCACGCGGATCGAAGAAACCGCGCGGCTTGCCGACGAGGTGGAAAAGGTCGTGCGTCAGGTGGTGCCGGCCAAGGAGCTCGAGACCATTCTCGACAACCTGGGCTTGCCGTATAGCGGTATTAATCTCTCGTATAGCAACTCGGGCACGATCGGCACACTTGACGGTGAAATTCAGGTGGCGCTTAACGAAGATCACAAGCCCACCCAGCGCTATATCGACAAGCTGCGGGCTATTCTGCCGCAGCGTTTTCCGGGCGTGGAGTTTTTCTTCCAGCCGGCGGACATCGTGACGCAGATTCTGAACTTCGGGCTGCCCGCGGCCATCGACGTGCAGATCGTCGGCAATGACCAGCAAGGCAACTTCGACGTGGCGCGCAAGCTGTACAAGCAAGTGCGGCTGATTCCCGGCACGGTGGACACGCACATCCAGCAGAAGCTCGACGAGCCGGTGATCAATCTGCAGATGGATCGCACCCGTTTGCAGCAACTGAACCTGAACGCCAACAACGTGGCGCAGAACGTGCTGATCTCGCTGTCGGGCAGTTCGCAAACGGCGCCGAGCTTCTGGTTCAACAACAAGAACGGCGTGGAATACAGCGTGGCCGTGCAGACGCCGCAGTATGACGTGTCGTCGATCGACCAGTTGTTGCGCACGCCGGTTTCGGCCGTGGCCAACGGGCCGACGCAACTGCTCGGCAACCTGGTGCAGGTGTCGCCGCAGAACCAGTTCGCCGTCGTCACGCACTACAACATCCGGCCGGTGATCGACCTGTATGTAAGCGTGGAAGGCCGCGACCTGGGCAGCGTGGCGACCCAGGTGAACAAGCTGGTCGACCAGGCTCGCGCGAGCTTGCCGCGCGGCAGCCAGATCGTAGTGCGGGGCCAGGTGCAGACCATGCGTACCTCGTTCTTCGGCCTGGGCGTGGGCGTCGCGATGGCGATCGTGCTGGTGTACCTGCTGATCGTCGTGAACTTCCAGTCGTGGGTCGACCCGCTCATCATCGTTAGCGCGTTGCCGGCGGCCCTGGCGGGGATCGTGTGGATGCTGTTCCTCACCGGCACGCACCTGAGCGTGCCGGCGTTGACGGGCGCGATCATGACCATGGGGGTGGCGACCGCGAACAGTATTCTGATGGTGTCGTTCGCGCGGCAGCGGCTCGCCACCGGTGCGCCGCCGCTCACCGCGGCGCTCGAGGCGGGGGCCAGCCGGATCCGGCCGGTGCTGATGACCGCCTTCGCCATGATCATCGGCATGATTCCGATGGCGCTGGGTCTCGGCGAGGGTGCCGAGCAGAACGCGCCGCTCGGTCGGGCGGTGATCGGCGGCCTGCTGTTTGCAACGATATCGACGCTCTTTTTCGTCCCGCTGGTTTTTGCGGCGATCCACACACGTCTCGCTCGCCGCAACGGTGGCGCGCATGACGAGCAGGGCCCCGACGACGGCGCTAGCGCCGGCGATGGCAAGCACGCGTAAAGTTAAATGACGGCTGACTGAGATGACTGAAAAAACTCATGCTTCGCTAGCGATTCCCGCACGGGACACCGAGGACGGGCACGCGCTGCCGCCCCGCAACCGCGAATGGAAACGCGCCAAGATCGCCATCCTGATCGTGCTGGTGCTGCTTGCCATAGGCGCGTTGCGCACCGTGGTGGCGGATATTCTGCAAAACCGTTCGGTGGCGGACACGACCCAGCAAAATGCCAGGGAGTACGTGAATGTCGTCACACCCAAGCAGAGCGACGGCACCGGCAACACGCTGCTGCCGGGCACGCTGCGCGGCTATGTGGAGTCGCCGATCTATGCGCGCGCCACGGGTTATCTGCTGCACTGGTATGTCGATATCGGCGCACGGGTGAAGCAGGGCCAGTTGCTGGCCGATCTCGACACGCCGGAAATCGATCAGGAACTGGCGCAGGCCGTCGCCCAGCGCGACCAGATCAATTCGAGCCTGGGGCTGGCGAAGAGTTCGTATGAACGTTGGCAGCAACTGCGTCAGCGCGATGCGGTCTCGCAACAGGAACTGGACGAGCGGCAGAGCACCTACACGCAGGACGTGGCGAATCTCGCCGCGGCTGAAGCCAACGTGAGGCGCCTGAACCAGCTCGAATCGTTCAAGCGGATCGTCGCGCCGTTCGACGGCGTGGTGACGCAACGCAACGTCGACGTCGGCGACCTGATCGATGCGGGCAGCGGCACGAGCCGTTCGCTGTTCGCGCTGGCCCAGTCCGATCCGCTGCGCGTGTATGTGCAATTGCCGCAGGCCTACGCGCAAAACGTGTCGGTGGGCAAAGATGTGATCGTGACCCAGGCGGAACTGCCGGGTAAGCAGTTTCACGGCAGCATCAGCCATATTTCCGGTGCGATCGACGTGCCGACCCGTTCGCTGCAGATCGAAGTGCGGCTGCCGAATCCGGACGGTGCGTTGCGGCCGGGCGCCTACGTTCAGGTCGCCGTGCCGGCTGTCGCGCATTCCGACATCATCGTGCCGGGCAATGCGCTGCTGTTCCGCGCGGAAGGTCCGCGCATCGCGGTCGTCGACAGCAACGGCGTCGTGCATCTGCACAAGGTCGTGATTGCGCAGGATCTGGGGCAGACGCTCGAGATCGAAAGCGGCATCGACGCGAACGACAAGGTCATCATCAATCCGAGCGATTCGATTGCGGATGGCGATCGCGTGCAGATCGAGCAGCCGTCGGACAACAGCAAGGGGGCGTCGTGAAGCGTGTGTGCCCCATCGCCGTGCCGCGCGCCCGCATCGTGGCGGCGACCCTCGGTGCCGCGCTCCTGACGGCCTGCACCGTGGGCCCCGATTACAAGCAGCCGCATGCCGATGCGCCGCCCGAGTGGCGCACCGATTCATACTGGCGCGTGGCGCAGCCGTCGCATGCGCCGCTCACGCCAAGCTGGTGGACGAGCTTTAGCGACGCGACGCTCGACACGCTCGAAGGCCAGGCGCTCGCGCAGAACCAGACGCTCGCCGCCGCGGTCGCGCATTACGAGCAGGCCAAGGCGACGCTCGCGAATACGTCGGCGCAACAGATACCCGAGGTCGATCTCGGCGGGACGGGCGAGCGTTTCAAGATCTCGAAGGACCGGCCGCTCACTGCCTACGGCACGCCGAATCAGACCACCGTGCAAAACGGCCTGACCGTCGGCCCGTCGATCAACTACGACACGGACCTGTTCGGCCGGATTCGCCGCGAAGTGGAAGGGGCGAAGGCCTCGGCCGAGCAGTCGGCCGACGATCTCGCCAACGCCCGCCTCGTGCTGAGCACCGATCTGGCGACCGACTACTTCTCGCTGCGCGAGCTCGATGCCGAGATCGACGTGCTGAACCAGTCGGTGGTGCTGCAGCAGAAAGCGCTCGACTATGTGACCTCGGAACACGATCTGGGCTCGGTGTCGGGACTCGACGTGCTGCAGCAGAAGTCGGAACTGGATGCGACCAGGGTGCAGGCGCAACTGCTGCTCGTGCAGCGTGCGCAGTTCGAGCATGCGATCGCCGCGCTGGTCGGCGTACCCGCGCCGCAATTCACGATTGAGCCGAAGGTCGTCAACACGCAAGTGCCGGCGATTCCGTTGGGTGTGCCAAGCGATGTGCTGCAGCGGCGTCCCGATGTGGCCTCCGCGGAACGCGCGATGGCCGCGGCGAACGCCCAGATCGGCGTTGCCAAGGCGGCGTTCTTTCCGAGCCTGACGCTCACGCCGAGCATCGGCTGGCAGAGCACCAATTTCGCCGACCTGTTGAGCGCGCCTAGCCTGATGTGGACGCTCGGCGCGGCGTTCTCGCAGGTGGTGTTCGACGGCGGGCGCCGCTCGGCGAACGTCAGGTTCGCGAGCGAAGGCTACCAGGCGGCCGAGGCGAATTATCGCCAGACGGTGCTTACCGCGTTCCAGCAGGTGCAGGACGGCGTGACCGGATTGTCGGTGCTGGATGGCGCGGCGAAGCAGTCGCATCAGGCGGTGGCCGATGCGCAGAGCTTGCTGTCGCTTGCCAACGATCGTTATTCCGGCGGCCTCGTTGCCTATCTGGATGTGATTACCGCACAGCAGTCGCTCCTCACGAGCGAGCGCCAGGACGTGCAGATTCACGGCCAGCAGATGACCCTGTCAGTTTCGCTGGTGAAGGCGCTGGGTGGCGGCTGGGATGTCAGCGCGCCGGCCGACGTCAAACAGCAGGCCATGAATCAGTCGAACTGAATATTACCTATTCACCTTGAGAGGAAGTGTGCAGCCAGCAGACGGAAAAACGAGGCGTTTCGTATAATGTAAGGACTCAAGGGGCATACATGAAACTGCTCATCGTTGAAGATGAACACAAAGTGGTGGACTATCTGCGCTCGGGCTTGACGGAGCAGGGCTGGGTGGTCGACATCGCACTCGACGGCGAGGAAGGCATGCATCTGGCCACGGAGTTCGACTACGACGTGATCGTCCTCGACGTGATGCTGCCCAAGCGCGACGGCTTTAGCGTGCTCAAGGCGCTGCGCATGCGCAAATCCACGCCGGTGATCATGCTGACCGCACGCGATCACATCAACGACCGCGTGCGCGGTCTGCGCGAAGGCGCGGACGATTATCTGACCAAGCCCTTCTCATTCCTCGAACTGGTGGAGCGGCTGCACGCCCTGGCGCGCCGCACCCGTTCGCAGGAATCCACGCTGATCTCGGTTGGCGATCTGTTCGTGGATCTGATCGGCCGCCGTGCCACGCGCGACGGCGTGCGCCTCGATCTGACCGCCAAGGAATTCCAGTTGCTGAGCGTGCTGGCGCGCCGCCAGGGCGACATCCTGTCGAAGACGGCGATTACCGAGCTGGTCTGGGACGTCAACTTCGACAGCCACACGAACGTGGTCGAGACCGCGATCAAGCGGTTGCGCGCCAAGCTCGACGGCCCGTTCCGCACCAAGCTGCTGCACACGGTGCGCGGCATGGGCTATGTACTCGAAGTACGTGAGGAGGCGGAATTGTCATGAACCGCTCGATTGCCCGCCGGCTGGCGATGATGTTCGCACTCGTCGCCTTGTCGGTCTTTACGCTGGTCGGCTCGGGGTTGTTTCTCGTGATGCGGGCGCAACTGGACCACCACTTGCGCGAGTCGCTCGACGACCGCATGGAGATTGCGAAGATCATCGTGTCTCACTCGATCACGTCCGAGAAGTGGCGCATGGCGCGCGAGAAGCTGACGGACATGTCACCGCGCGACGGCACCACGATCTACTCGGTGTCCAGCACCGACCCGGCGTTCCATTATGGCCAGCCGGTCCAGGGGCGCGTAACGGATAGCTGGCCGGGTGGCTATACGCGGGTGCAACCGGACGTCGGACAAGCCATGCTTACCAACACGGTGTCGATCCCGGCGAGCGGCGTGCGGCCCGCCGTGCAACTGCAGGTGGCGGCGAGCTGTCAGCCTAACGTGCGCACCATGCGGGCGTTCGGCGCTGCGCTCGCCGCGCTCTCGGCGTTGGGCAGCCTGGCGGTGCTGCTGCTGAGCTATTCGGTCACGCGGATCGGACTCGCGCCGCTCAGGCGTCTGACCAAAGATGCCTCCGAGGTCAGCCCGAACAATCGCTCGCAGCGCCTCAATACGGCTTCGCTGCCGCTCGAACTGAATGACCTTGCCAATTCCTTCAACGGCGCGCTGGAGCGGCTCGATGGCGCCTATGGCCGGCTCGAGTCGTTCAATGCCGACGTCGCCCACGAACTGCGCACGCCGGTGACCATCCTGATCGGCCAGACCGAAGTGGCGCTGACCCGCAACCGCTCGGTCGACGATCTGCGCCATACGTTGCAATCGAATCTGGAAGAGTTCGAACGCATGCGCGCGATCATCAACGACATGCTGTTCCTCGCGCGTGCCGACCAGGGCGAGCGCGCCACGGGGTTGGTCGAAGTGTCGCTGGCGGCCGAAGTGGCCCGCACGCTGGAGTTCCTCGAGATTCCGTTCGAAGAGGCTCACGTGCGCGCGGTTTCACGCGGCGATGCGGTGGCGCTGGTGAACCGCTCGCTGTTCGGCCGCGCCTGCACCAATCTGTTGATGAACGCGATCCAGCACTGTGCGCCGCACGATACGGTCCGGGTGACGATTGCGCGCGAGGAGGACCAGGTTCGCATCGCGGTCGGCAATCCGGGGCCGCCAATCGATCCTTCCACGCTGGATCATCTGTTCGACCGCTTCTATCGCGCGGAAGAGTCGCGTACCAATAGCCGCGAGAATCACGGCCTGGGGCTGGCGATCGTCAAGGCGATTGCCGAGATGCATCGCGGCACGGTGTCGGTCGAAAGTGCCGACGGTGTGAATACGTTTGCGTTCTCGGTCGACGCTTCGCGTATAGACCTGCAAGGCGTGCGCGAGACGGCGGTGACGGTCGAGCGTAACGTCAGTGGTGTCGGCAGTGCCGGTTGCATCAATGGCGCTCACAAGGTCACCGCCGAGCCGGCTCCGGCAGGGCGTATGACGATGTGAGGGGGAGATGGTTGCGGGCGCAACGGGGCTGCGCGATAGTGTCGGCACAGCGCGCATCGTCACCGCAACCTGACCCAGGCTTCAGCCCGAGGACCAATGGCAGACACCCCCATCCTCATTTCAACCGATCGCTGTTGGCTGAGAGCCGCGAGCGCCTCCGATTACGCGGCGCTGGATGCAGCCATCGGTTCACCGCAATTTCCCTATGAGCTTCCGCTGGCCGATCTGAAGCGGCGCGGCAAGCTGCAGGCGTGGTTCGAGTCGATGCTGGCGCTGTCTCTGGAAGGCCGGGCGCGCGTATTCTCAATCGACCTCGCGGGCGGCACGCGTTGCGTGGGCCAGGTGTCGCTCATGCAGCGCGACGTGCCGGCAAGCTGGAATCTGTCCTACTGGCTGCACCCTTCCTGCTGGGGCGCAGGCTTCGCCGTCGAAGCGGCGCAAGCGGTGATCCGCTACGGCTTCACGGCGATGGCGGTCGGCGAAGTATGGGCCGGCGCGGCGCGCTGGAACCAGCGCAGCATCAGGACGCTCGACAAGCTCGGGCTGCAGCCCGTCGAAAACACCCCGCCGTCGAACGGCGCCGGGAGCGCGCCGGACGACTTGCACATCTGCTCGCTATCGCGCGAGCGCTGGCTGCAGACATGGGGTGAATCGGAGGGTGGGTTGGCGTGATGGTGTCATGCGAGCTGGGGCGCGCGTTGCCACGGTTTCCAAAGGTTGCCAAAGTTGTGAACCCACTGGTGCCACTCTAAGTGCAGTGTTAGAGTGTGCAACGCACCTGTAACTAACTTTTAGTTGCAATCCACCCAACTCATCACCTATAGCTCGCGTCGAAGCTAGAGAAGTTACGCCAACGTGTCGCCGAGTTTCCGGCAGACTTTTCATGGGACGAGAGGGTCGTGCTCATGGAGGATTTCGGGTTCGCGGAAAAGACGAAGAAGGGCGGCTCGTACAGAACATTTTTTGATGGTAGTGGCAGAAAGATTTTTCTCCATAAACCGCATCCGGGGTCGATCGTCAAAGTTTATTCCGTACGGAACGTCGTGGAGAAGCTCCGCGAATTCGGTTTAATGGATGCCGGAGAATAGGATGAAAGATAAAGTTTTTGAGCACAAAGGTTATGCAGGATCCATTGATTTCAGTCTGGAGGACAAGATACTTCACGGAAAGATCTTGTTCATCGATGATCTTGTCAACTACGAAGGCGAAACGCTTGATGCGTTGAATTCAGCTTTCATAGAGGCCGTCGAATTTTATCTGGCGACCTGTGCCGAAGAAGGTGTCGCGCCGGACAAACCCTGCAGCGGGGTTTTCAACGTGCGCGTGCCCAGGGATCTCCATAAGCAAGCTCAGATGGAAGCGGCCCGGCGTGGTTTGACTCTCAATGAGTTCGTTCGGATTTCCATTGAGAACGAGGTGAATGGTGCGCGCAGCGTAACGATTCATAACCACGAACACACGCATACACATAGCCATGTCGAGAGTGCGGAGTTCGCAGTCACAACGTCTACCTACAAAGAAATTTCTAAATGGAAACACGAAGCCGAAAAGCCGCTAGAGCACTGAGTCCAACGGATTTTCGTCTAATCGACTTCCGCGTGAAGAAATTGACGGGGGAGCGCTTTATCGATGCTGTCACCCACGACGGGGACGGTGGCGCCACCCGTACCTGGACATCCGCCGAGTCGATCATGCCCACCAAAAGTTCGCCTGGCGAGACGGCTGAGATCGATCTGACGGTTAAGCTTGAGGGATTCCAGGGGGACGGGCGTGAAGACGAAGACCGGTCGTTTTCCGTAACCATGATCGGTGAGTTTGTTTTCGTGTCGGCAAAGAGTGGGTGGGTTCGAGATGAGGATTGCGCCGAAGTTGTCCATTTCTTTGCGCTACAAGCTTTCCCGATTACGGTAGCCAGGCTGCGGCAAATCGCACACGAAATGGGATTTACCGGCGTTGATCCCGACATCGGTTTGCCTCCGACCAGTCACCCAACGGTTGAAGGCGCAAAGGTCGTGTCCTCGCCGAGAAAGCGCAGGGCGGTTGCGAAGTAGGCGACGCGCTGCTGCTCTTGTTTGAGCACACTCGAACTGGATGAGCGCAGCGCTGGTAACGCGGCAGTTTTCCTTTAATTGCGAAAGGAAATGTCGGAAGGGCTGCTTGAATTAAATGTATTCAATCGCGGTTCCTCAACCCGCCGCAACGTCTTCACGACGAGCAGCGCCAGCAAGCCCAGCACCGGAAAAACCAGCACACTGGCTTCCGGTCCAACCGATCCACCGCTTAGCCAAACCGGGCCGATCGCATGGCTGGTCAACCAATGTCCGTTGACCGCGAGGCCGCTGTCCGCGGTGCCGAACAGGAACGACTGGCTCCAGTCCCACGCCGCGTGCAAACCGATGACCCAGCATAGCGAACCGGTGCGCCAGATGGCGAGACAGGCGAGCATGCCGAACCCGACCACCTGAGCGATGCCGATGAGGCTCTCGCCTTGATTCGTCAGATGCGCTGCGCCGAACGCCAGTGACATGACAATCGCGGCGGCAAGCGGGCGGGTACTGCGAGCGAGCCTGAAGAACACGTAACCGCGAAACGTCAGCTCCTCGGCGAGCGCGACCAGCGTGAATATGCCGGCCCACAGCAAGCCCGATTCGAGCAACGACGGGTTGGCGGCGCCGGAGAATTCGATCTGCACGCCGTGCGTGAGCGCCAGCAGACCCATCATCGTCGACATCGCGGCCACGCCGCACAAGACGCCTTGTCCGAAGTGGGCCGCCCGTTGGCCGGCGCGCCAGCCGTAATCCCGCAGAGACTTCCGCTCGATCCTGCTCATCGCCACGGTCGCCACCAGCGCCGCGCACGACAGGGTGGCTTCAATCAGCATGCTGTTGCCCGGAGTCAGTTCGCCATGCAGACGAAACGGATGATGCAGAACATAGGCGAGATGCCCGATCAGAAAAGCAACGGCCGCCAGGATCACGAAGTACAACAGGATCGCCCATCCGGCCCGCAGACCATCGCGACCCATCCAGATGCCGGCGAAACGAAATCGGGCGGAAGCGCGCGGTCCTGCGCTGGCAAGGTTTTCCATACTGGCGATCCTTTTTCGAATGAGCGGGTGTGCGAGCGTGCGGTTCGCGTCAGGCCGTGCGGCCCAGGTGTTGTTTCAACATCGAGCCAAAAATATCCAGCGCTTCCGTGGTTCGTCCAAGGTCGCCGCTGTTCAGGAATTCCAGCGTCAGGCCATCCATCACGGCGCCGCACAACGTGGCGACCGCGCGGCGATCCGGCGTAGGCGGCAGGGCGTTTTCAATCATGCTTTGCCAGCTCGAAGCATTGCGCTCCACATAGCGCGCATAGGCGGCGGGGTTTTGCATGGCCAGCATCTGTACTTCGAAGAACAGCCGCATATAGGGGCTGTTTTGCGGCGCTACCGCCCATTCCCAGAAGGTCTTCATGCCGTTGACCTTGCCGCCTTCGCTCATCATGGCCGCGAACGATTGCTGGATGCGCAGGCGGGCTTCATCCATCACCGTGGTGATCAGTTCGTCTTTGGTGCCGAAGTGATAGATCAGCAAGCGCGAGCTGCTGCCGATCTGCGCGGCTAGGGGGCGTAGCGACAGGTCGGCCACCCCATGCTCGAGGAAGTAGTCGAGGGCCTTCGCGATCAGTTCGTCTTTTCGTTCCATGAAGCGAACGGTACATGAAGCGATCGCTTCACTCAAGTGTTTTTTACGGGCGGGGTGACGCGCACGTTGCAACGTCCAAACGTACGCCGCGGGCGCGCCGCAACTCGGTAGCGTTGCAGCGCGAAGAGGGAGAGGGTGGACTCGCTGCATTCACACCGGCGCCGGCGTGAATGCAGCAATGGCAGATGGACTTCAGGCGTCCCCGAACGGGTTGCCCTTTTTGGCAGCCGGCGTTTGGGTCTTCGTGGCGAGATGATTCTGCAACCAGAACGAGGCCTTGTTCAGGCCGAGCGTGTGCCAGTCCTGGCCGATCTCGGAGATGAACAGACGATCGTCCGGCGCGGTTGCCGCTGAAAACGCGTTGGCGAGTTCCTTGGCGCCACGGTCAGTGTTGAGCACCAGAAACGCGCCCATCTGATGCAGATGCAGGAACTCGTAATCGCCCGCGGAGATTTGCGACGCGATGTCCTTGATCTTTGCATGCCGCTCGGTGGGTGCGCCAATGAAGATGCTGACCAGATACGTCACCTTCTTGTTCATACGCTCACTCCCAGGACCGCTCAGCGCGCGCGACGTTCGCGTGCGGCTCTCGCCAGCGTATCCAGCACGGGCTCGGTTTGCACCCAGCTCAAGCACGCGTCGGTAATCGACACGCCGCAGCGCAGCGGCACGCCCGGCTTCAGGTCCTGACGGCCTTCCTCCAGATTACTCTCGATCATCACGCCGATGATGCGGTCTTCGCCCGCGGCGAGCTGGCGCGCCAGGTCCTCGGCCACGTCGATCTGACGCAGGTGCGATTTGCCCGAATTGGCGTGCGAGCAGTCGACCATCACCTGCTCGCGCAAGCCGGCCGCGCGCAGGACCGCACAGCTTTCCTCGACCGAGGCGCTGTCGTAGTTCGGCCCTTTTTTGCCACCGCGCAGAATCACGTGGGCATCGTCGTTGCCGCGCGTTTCGAAGATCGCCGCCATGCCCATTTTGGTCATGCCCATGAACGCGTGGCTCGCGCGCGCCGCCACGATGGCGTCCGAGGCGATCTGCACGCCGCCGTCCGTGCCGTTCTTGAAGCCGATCGGGCAGCTCAGGCCCGAGGCGAGCTGCCGATGGCTCGGGCTCTCCGTGGTCCGGGCGCCGATGGCGCCCCATGCCACCAGATCCGCGATGTATTGCGGGCTCAGCAGGTCGAGGAATTCGGTGGCGGTGGGCAGGCCGAGGGCGCTGATTTCCAGCAGCAGTTGCCGCGCCCGGCGCAGCCCCTCGTTGATGCGGAAGCTGCCGTCGAGCCGCGGATCGTTGATATAGCCCTTCCAGCCCACCGTGGTGCGCGGCTTTTCGAAGTACACGCGCATGACGATCAGCAGGTCTTCCTGCAACGCGTCGGCGGCGTGCTTGAGCCGGCGGGCGTAATCGAGCGCCTGGTCGTGGTCGTGAATCGAACACGGGCCTACGACGACCACCAGCCGGTCGTCGCGGCCGTGCAGGATGTCGGCGATGGCGACGCGGCTTTGCTCGACGAGCGTCTGCACGCGCGGCGGCACGGGTAGTTCGTCCTGCAGCAGGGCCGGCGAAATGAGCGGGCGTACCGCGCCGATCCGTACGTCGTCGATACGGGTCGTGTCCTGGGTGGCGTCGGCAACGCCGACTTCCTGGTCATGTAAAGGATTGTCGATGCCGCTCAAAATACTCTCCTGGGTGCGCGGTGGTAGCCCTCGATTATCGCACCTGGGGCGCGCAGGGCGCCCCCATCTGCATGCCGAGCCTGTCAGACGTGCAGATGTTCGTGCCGGGGCGTGTCGTCGCCGTGATGGTGCTCGGTGTGTTCGATGGTGACCGGAATCGTATGCAGATGCGCGTAGCGCACGCCGCGCTGGCTTGTGAGGCTGTCTGCGAAGGCGGCGACATCGTGCGCGCGCCCCCTCAAGACCGACGACTCCAGCAGGCTCTCGTGATCGAGATGGACCCGCATGCTGGCGACCGCGAGGTCGTGCCGGTCGTGGTGAGCCTGGGTAATGCGGCGCGCCAGGTCGCGGGTGGCATGGTCGTACACATAGGTCAGGGTGGCCACGCACTGGCCGTCCGCCGCCTCTTGCTGCGCCTGTGCCCGGCTTTCGCGGACGATGTCGCGGAACGCCTCCGAGCGGCTCGTATAACCGCGCTGCGCCACCAGCGTATCGACTACGGCGAGGAGGTCGTCGTCGATGGTGATGGTGATTCGTTGCATGGTGTGTCCTCGCTGCGGGTCGTGTCGTTATCCCATCGTAACCGAACCCGAGGCATCCCATATGACCAGGTCAACGTGAAAATGGGGCAACTAGTCGGCCAACCCAATCGATATGATCTTTTTTGAAAAAAGTATTATTGCGGTGAATCAACCCCACGGCGGATAGGCAAACACCCATGACACAGATGATGAAAGCGCTGTTCGGCGACGGCAGCGGACCCTTGCGGCAGAGAATCGTCGGACTTTACGCGTTTCTGCTGGCGTTCAACGTGGCCGCCTGGGTCTGGGCTTTCATCGCATTTCACCACTACCCGCTGCTGATGGGGACGAGCCTGCTCGCGTACTCGTTCGGCCTGCGGCATGCGGTGGACGCCGATCACATCGCGGCCATCGACAACGTCACCCGCAAGCTGATGCAGGCCGGCCAGCGCCCGGTCAGCGTCGGCCTGATGTTTTCGCTCGGGCATTCCACCATCGTCGTGCTGGCTTCGGTGGGCATCGCGGCCACCGCGCTAGCGCTGCAAAGCCGCATGGATGGGCTGAAGGAAATCGGCGCGGTGGTCGGCACGATCGTCTCCACGCTGTTCCTGTTTGCGATTGCGCTGCTGAACCTCGTGATCCTGCGCTCGGTGCTGCGCGCGTTTCGTCGCGTGCGCAACGGCGAGCCCTACGCGGAGGAAGATTTCGACATGCTGCTCGCGAGCCGCGGTTTTCTCGCCCGCATCTTCCGGCCGCTCTTTAGCCTGATCACGAAAAGCTGGCATATGTACTTTCTGGGCTTCCTGTTCGGTCTCGGCTTCGACACCGCGACCGAGGTCGGCCTGCTGGGGATTTCCGCCGCGAGCGCGGCGCAGGGTCTGCCGATCTGGTCGATCCTGGTGTTCCCCGTGCTGTTCACGGCGGGCATGACGCTGATCGACTCCACCGACAGCATTCTGATGCTGGGCGCCTATGGCTGGGCCTTCGTCAAGCCGGTCCGCAAGCTCTACTACAACATCACCATCACGACGATCTCGGTGCTGGTGGCGTTGCTGGTGGGAGGCATCGAAGGACTCGGGCTGATCGGCGATCAGCTACATCTGTCGGGCGTGTTCTGGAATGCGATCGGCAGCCTGAACGATAACTTCGGGATGATCGGCTACGCGATCGTCGGCGTGTTTATTGTCAGTTGGCTGCTGTCGGCCGCGATCTATCGCTGGAAGCGCTTTGAAGACGTGGAGATCCGGGTGGAATCGACCTGATGCGCGAGCGTTCGCCTTAGCGGGTGCCGTTGCGCAGAAAATCGCGCTGGGCGGTCGCTTCGATACGGTTGCGGCCGCGCTGTTTGGCGCGATAGAGCGCCTGATCGGCCGCCTCGATGATTTCCGCCGCGTCGGCCTGCGGAGACTCGAACACGGCCACGCCGACGCTGACGGTGACATAGAGGCCGGTCGAACTTTCGTTGCGGATCTTCAGCGACTGCACCGCTGCCTGCATGGTGGCGGCCACGAGGCAGGCGCCGGCTTCGTCCGTAGCGGGCAGGATCGCCGCAAATTCTTCGCCGCCATAGCGCGCCAGCAGGTCGCCGCTGCGCGGCAGCGCGGATTGCAGCGCAAGGGCGATCGAGACCAGGCAGCGGTCGCCGGCCGGGTGCCCGTAGCGATCGTTGAGCAGCTTGAAGTAATCGATATCGACCAGCAGCAGCGCCAGCGGATGCCGGTTGCGGATCGCGCGATTCCATTCGAGCGCGAGCGCCTCGTCGAAGCGCCGGCGGTTCGCCGTGTTGGTCAGCGCGTCGGTGAGCGCCATCTGCTCGAGGCGGTCGCGCGCTTCGTGCAGCTCGCGTTGCACGCGGATGTAGCGGCCCTGCAGCGTGGTCGAGCGGGTGGCGTAGACGACGAGGGCGGTAAAGATTCCCACCGTGCCCGCATAAAAATGCTGGCGCATCACCCAGATGCTCAGCGCCAGCAGCGCGACCGTGTAGAAAATGGGCGTGACGTTTTCGATGAACAGGGCGAGCGTCTGCTTGTGCGCGATGTGTTCCACCTTGGGGCGCCGTGAGCGCGGCGCGACGGTTACCACAACGAGGAACAGGAACGGGATATCGACGAGGGCGTCCATGGCGGCATGCCCATCCGATGTGGCGGCCCAGTTGTTGTACACGAAGGCCGCAACCGCGTAGATCCACAGGAAGGCGAAGAGGCGTGCATAGAAGCGGCGTTCCTCGCCGCGCGGCTGAGCCAGCAGACGCAAGGTCGCGGCCACCGCAAGGATGAAGTTCTCGGCGTTGTAGGTCAGCACCAGGGTCGTCGCCGGAATCGGCGCGAGCGGGGTGTCCGAAAACGGCACCACGGAAAAAATGATGACATAGGCGAGGAAGCCGGTCAGCAGCGCCTGGGCGGCGTCCATCCAGATGAAGAACGGAACCCGCTGTTTCGCCGAAACGGACGAGATCGCGAGCAGCACCGGCACGCCGTAGAGGAAGAACGAGAAATCGGAGAACCAGGCGGCGCTCTCAGGGAGGTGCTGGAAGATGTCCTCCCACGCGCTGAGCGCAATGCCGCAGGTCCACAGGCCCATCCCGGCGCTCAGCAGAATCCACGACGAGCGCGATTCGCGCGCCTCGGTTGCGGCCCGCCAGCAGCAACTTGCGCAGGCCAGCGCGGGCGCCAGCAGCAGGAACGGATAGCTGGCGAACGTGGATGCCGTCGGGGAAGAGAACACCAGCAGACCTATCACGTGCAGCGATACGAACGAGACGGCCAATAGCACGAGATGGGTGAGCTTGAGCGAGCGGCGCACGGTTTGAACCCGGAGGTGAGGAAGGCGAGCGAACACCGTCAGAACGGCGTGTGCCGATTCAAGGCGTTCCTGACTCGTTTATGCCGGCAATCCACATAATCTGATCTACGGCAGACCGGGCGAGAACTTGAACGCCATGACCTGAATGCCGTTTCGACCGCTGGTAATCCCCTAGATCGAGCAGCGTGATAATGAGCCTCATGCGCGACGCGAACTGCCGTTTGATCCGGCGAGGCCGATTTCGCCAAGGGCGGCGTTTCAGGTACAGCGCCGCAGCGTTTCAGGCAGTGTCGCATCTTTCCCTTTATGCAGACAATCCCCTCTTGATCGAACAGGCGTTTGATCTTTTACTGGAACGAGCGGCGCAGCCGTGCGGGCATTTTCTGGAAACAGGCTGGATTGACCGTGCGACAGTGTCGATTCTTCGATATGCCGTTCGTCGTGTGAATAGGGGCGGCTAGATCGTGAAGCCGTAAGAGGCCGCAGGCCGCCACGTTGGGCCCTTATTTTCGTTCAACCTGTCAGGAGATCACGGATGACCGATACGGATCGAATCGCGCAGGAACCGCAGGCATTGCAGCCGGCCACGTTATTGGCCCAGTCGCCGCGGCGTTTTCCCGGCGAAAGCACCCAGTACCGCGAGGCGCGCAATGCGCTGCTGGCCGAGGAAATCGAATTGCGCCGCCACATCGAGCGGGTGGCGGCCCAGCGGCGCGCGTTGCCGCCGGGTGGGGCGGTGCCGCAGGACTACCGCTTCGAAGGCGAGCATGGGCCGGTGACGCTAACGGAGATGTTCGGCGCCCACGATACGCTGGTGACCTACAACTGGATGTTCGGCCCGCGGACGGCACGGTCTTGTCCGATGTGCGCCGCGACGCTGAGCTCCCTCGACGGCGAGATGGCCGATATTCTGCAACGCGTGGCGTTTGCTGTGATCGCCCGCTCGCCGATCGAACGTCTCGTGGCCTTCAAGAAAGAGCGCGGCTGGCGCCACCTGCGCGTGTATTCGTCGGGCGGCAACAGTTTCAACCGCGACTACGCGAACGAGGACCCCGATGGCGAGGACACCTCGGAGTTCAATGTCTTCACCCGCTCGGGCGGCGTGCTGCGGCATTTCTGGGGCGGCGAGATGGGTCCGCAGACGGCCGATCCCGGTCAGGATCCGCGCGGCGCCCCCGACATCATGCCGGTCTGGCAGGTGCTCGACATGACGCCGGGCGGCCGCGGCACGAACTGGTATCCGAAGCTCGAGTACGGCACCTCGCCGGCAGCGCCGGGTGACCCAGCCGGCTCATGCCATTGCGATAGCCATACCTGAGTCCGCAGCGGTGTCACCGTCACGCCGGCGGCCTGTCCGGCGTAAGATACGCGTTCGCATGACGGACGGTCTGATCGGCGCCACGCCGAGGGCCGCTCCGTTCCCCTGGTATCCGCTACGGACTGCATCATGTTTCAGGTCTCCACTGCCTCATCGCAACTTTCCAAACCGGCTCAATACGAGGAACTGGTCGCTCAGGCGCGTTCGCTGCTCGCCGATGAAACCGACCGGATCGCCAATGCGGCGAACTTCTCGTCGCTGGTGTTCAATTCGCTGGATGGCTTGAACTGGGCCGGCTTCTATTTCTTCGACGGCGCCGAACTGGTGGTCGGACCGTTCCAGGGCAAGCCGGCATGTGTGCGCATCGCATTGGGCCGCGGCGTGTGCGGGACGGCGGCGCAGACGCGCGTCACCCAGGTGGTGCGCGACGTCCATGAGTTTCCTGGGCATATCGCTTGCGATTCGGCCTCGCAGTCGGAGATCGTGGTGCCGCTGGTTGCTGCCGACGGCACGCTGATCGGTGTCTGGGACGTCGACAGTCCGCTCGTCGCGCGCTTCGACGCTGACGATGCCAAAGGCATGGAGGCGTTGTGCCGGGTGTTTGTCGAACTCGCGTGGTCGCGTACCGCGGCGAAATAACGCCGCATGTGGCGCCTTTCGTGACGCGTGAGCAAGAGGCCACGCGGCCAACAGACAAACAGCACAGAGGTGAGCGTTGAATAGCAATGCGAAACAGGCGGTCGGCAAGGACTTTTCCGTCGCATCGATGCAGCACGCACGCGCGATGACCTGGAAGGTGGTCGATGAAGTCGCGAAGAGAATCCGCCCGGGCATGCGCGAATCGGAAGCGAATGTCATCTGCAAGGCCGTGCTGCAAGAACTGGGCATGGAGCGGATCTGGCATCCCATCCTGATCCGCTTCGGCGAGAACACGCTGAAGACGTTCAAGGAACGTGCGGAAGTCGATCCGCAACTGGCCGAGAACGATATTTTCTTCGTGGATCTCGGTGTGGTGTGGGATCACCATGAAGGCGATGCCGGCGCCACCTACGTGGTGGGCGACGATGCCGAAATGAAGGCCTGTGCGGCAGCGGTCAAGACGATCTTCGACGAGGTCGAGCATCATTGGCGCAGCACTGGCGCGGGCGGCAAGGACCTGTACGGGTACGCCGCGCAACGGGCCGAGGCGCTCGGCTGGCGTCTGAACGTGGATATCAAGGGGCATCGCGTGAGCGACTTCCCGCATGCAATCTACAAGGCCGGCAATCTGGGCGACTTCGACGAGCGGCCCGATGCCAGCCTGTGGATTCTGGAAATCCAGATCGCCCATCCCACCCGGCCGTTCGGCGCGTTCTACGAAGACCTGCTTGCCTGATCTGCATGATCTGTACGGGCTTGCATGAGCGCGCGCCCCGGCCGCGCTTCGTGCCACCGGCTCCATCCTATGCGTATCCGCACATAGACTAGATGCTCGACGGGGGATGGGTTCGCCTGCCGCATCCCGCTATTGTTGTGTCCACGCAGCCCGATAACACGGCGGCTGCGACGAATCCACGTCAGGTCCCGGAGACGACACAACATGACTTCCCCCCAAGTAGCCCCATTGACGTTTCAACGCTCGGCCACGCAGCCGCGCAACTGCACTTTCGATAGCCACGACTGGGAGATACTCAGCCGCTATTGGCATCCGGTGGCGTTCGCCGCCGACGTGCAAGACAAGCCCCTGAGTGTGACGCTGCTGGACGAACGGCTGGTCGTGTTTCGCACGGGTAGCGGACCGGACGGCCAGCTCGTGACGGCGCGCGACGTCTGTCCGCATCGCGGCGCGCCGTTGAGCCAGGGCTGGGTCGAGAACGGCAATCTGGTGTGTCCGTACCATGGCCTCGCGTACGGCGGGGACGGCAAGTGCAAACACATCCCGTCGCAAGGCGACGGTCCGATTCCCGAGCGCCTGCATTTGACCACTTACGCCACTCAGGAGGCCTATGGGCTGATCTGGGTGTCGCTGGGTGGCGGCACCGAAGCGTTGCCCGAGTTTCCCAACTGGGACGATCCGTCGTTTCAGCAGATCCTGCCGCCCTCGATCGATATTCGCGCTTCTGCCGGCCGGCAAACCGAGGGTTTTATCGACGTCGCGCATTTTGCGTGGATTCACCACGACAGCTTTGCCGATCGCGAGAATCCTGTTGTGCCGCAGTATTCGGTGGCGCGGCGCGAGCGTGGCCTGCATGCGGAATACATCAGCACGGTCAGCAATTTTCCGAAGTCGATGCAGCGTCGCGCGCCGGACGGTTTTCTGTGGCGGCGCATCTTCGAAGTCGACGTGCCGTTTTTTGCCCGCCTCACGGTGCACTTCCCGGAGGGCGGACGCCTGTCGATTCTGAACGCGGCGAGTCCGGTCTCGGCGCGCCTGACCCGGCTGTTCGTGCCGATCGTGCGAAACTTCGACAAGGATTTGCCGCTCGACGACGTCTATGACTTCAACCGCCAGGTCTTCGAGGAAGATCGCGCGATTGTCGAGCAGCAGTGTCCCGAGGACCTGCCTATCGACCGCACGGCGGAGGCGCCGATTCTGGCCGACCGCTCGTCGGGAGCGTACCGGCGTGCGCTGGGCGAGATTGGCCTGGGCCAGGGGTATGTGCGTTAATCCGCGATCGGGAGAATGGCGATGAACATCTGGGAATGTGTAATCTGCGGGTTTCGCTATGATGAGGCGCTGGGTCTGCCCGAAGCGGGCCTCGCGCCCGGCACGCGTTGGGAAGACGTCCCCGACGACTGGATATGTCCCGATTGCGCGACCGGCAAACATGACTTCGAAATGCAACGGATAACGGTATGAGCGAACACGCATCCAATCAGGCGCAAGCGCCGGTTGTCATCGTCGGCACGGGACTCGCCGGCTATACGGTTGCACGCGAATTGCGCAAGCTCGACGCGGCGGTCCCGCTCGTCCTGATCAGTCAGGATGACGGCAGCTTCTATTCGAAGCCGATGCTGTCCACTGCGCTGGCAATGAAGAAGGAAGCGCACGCGTTGGCGAACTTCGACGCGGCGGCGATGGCGAAGCAACTCAACGCTGAGATCCGCACGCATCAGCGGGTCGAGCGCATCGTGCCGGATGCACATACGATCGTGGTGGAAGGCGAGCCGCTGCGCTACGGCAAGCTGGTGCTTGCGACCGGTGCCGACCCGCGGCGGTTGCGGATCGACGGCAGTGGCGCCGACGAGATTCTCTCGATCAACGATCTCACGGACTACGCCCGCTTCAGGGAAGCGTTAAACGGATGCAGCTCGGTGGCGATTCTTGGGGCAGGGTTGATCGGCTGCGAGTTTGCCAACGACCTGCTGTCGGCTGGCCACACCGTCGCGTTGATCGACCCGGCCAGCACGCCGCTGGCGCGTTTGCTGCCCGAGCGCACCGGTGAGGTGTTCGCCAACGCGTTGAGCGAGCGCGGCATCCGCTTCTATCTTGGGCGCGGTGTTGCGAGCATCGAGCGCTTGCAGGCCGGCTATCGGCTGACGCTGGACGATGGCGAGGCCGTCGATGCCGACCTGGTGGTCTCGGCGATCGGTCTGGTCCCGCGCACGGCGCTGGCGTCGGCTGCCGGCATCGCAGTCGCGCAGGGCATCCATACCGATGCCTGGTGCCGTACCAGCGCGCCGGATGTTTACGCGCTCGGCGATTGCGCGGCGCTCGACGGCAAACTGCAACCCTACGTTCTGCCGATCATGCACGCAGCGCGCGCGTTGGCGCGCACGCTCAACGGCGAAGCGACGCGCGTCGCGTTCCCGGTGATGCCGGTGATCGTCAAGACGCCGGCGGCGCCTGCCGTCGTGGTGGTGCCGCATATGGAGGGTGAGTGGCGCATCGAGCCGACCGCCGAAGATGCGCCTCACGCTGCGCGCGCCGTCTGTCACCACGTCGAGCATGGCCAGCCGATTGGCTTCGCGCTGGTCGGGGCGGCGACCGAAGGCAAGGCCGAACTGCTCAAGGTGCTGGCGGCGAGCGCCGCTTCGGCGCCGGCGTAGGCTCCTCTGTCGCGAGGTTCCAACGATAACAAATCTTCCATCTGACCGACCTCACTTCGCGCCGGATCGGTGGCGTAACGGGCCTGTCACCTCTCAGCGCCACTGATGCTTCGCATTGCGCCGCAGGCTTCGCTTGCGGCGTTTTTTTATGGCTGATCAGGTTTCCAGCAGATTCTTTGCCACGTTCGCCACCAGTCTACGCAGCCACATGGCGGCGGCGCTGCGATGGGTCCGGTCGTGCCAGAGCTGGTAATACGTCAACGGTTGTGCGCCGCCGGGGACGGGCTCGATGCGCAGCGGCAACAGACCGGTGTAGTGCGTGGCGAGCGCACGCGTGGTGGTGAACAGCAGATTCGAACGCACCAGCACGTAGGGGGCCATGCCGAAGTAGGGCAGCGTGGTGGTTACCGTGCGCGACAAACCGTTGCGCGCCAGTTCGACGTCGATGGTGCCCCACGCGGTCGTGTTGTAGGTGGTGACGGCCAGATGTTCGGCCTCCTGATAGACGGCTTGAGTGAGCCGGCCAGGCTTGATCGGATGAGCGGCGCGCATCAGGCAAACCAGTTCGTACTTGCACAGCGGCTGCAGGTGCAGATGCTCCGGCGGCGTGCGCCAGTTGCCGATCACCAGATCGAGGAAACCGCTTTCGAGGCCATGCTCGTAGCCGCCGTCGACCATCATCAGATGCTTGAATTCGATCTTCGCACCCGGGGCCTCGCTATGAAAGGCGTCGACAATCGCTGGCACAAAAAACACGTCGAGATAATCCGGCGAGCCGATGCGGAAGGTCCGGTTCGTGGTGGCCGGATCGAAGGTCGTGGTCGGGTGCAGGATGGCGGCGATGCTGCTCAGCGCGTGCGCGGCCGGGTCGATCAGCGTGAGCGCATGGCTGGTCGGCACCATCCGGCTGCCGCTGCGCACCAGCAGCGGATCGCCGGTCATTTCGCGCAGCTTGCGCAGGGCGACGCTCACCGTCGGTTGCGACTGTCCCAGCAAGGTTGCGGTGCGCGATACGCTGGATTCGGTGAGCAGCGTGTGCAGGACCTTGATGAGATGAGAGTCGATGATTTCCTTGGACATCAAATACGGGACCTCTGTTGTTCAGCCGCGTATTCAAGGCTCGTCCCCCTACGCCGCGTTCGAAATATATGAGCGGATATAGCGAGCGTCAATTGGGGGTATTTACCGTAGTCGTCCGTAGGGCCTTGCCGGGACGGGATCATGGGCGAGGCGGCATCCCGGTCATAGGCGCCGGTTTATGGGGTAGAGGAGGGGATGTAGGGGCGGGTGAACCGCCAGAGGGTGAAGCGCGATGACTACGGCGAGCAGCGGTTGCGGCTGAGCTTGTCAGCCGCAACCCCTTCAACTCATGACGGCAAACGGCGCGTTACTGTGCCTGAACCTTCTTGGGCTTGGGCGGCGTTTGCACCTTGGCGTACTGGAACTCCGGCGTCGCCTTCAGCGCGTCTTTGGTGGCGCCGGGCAGATACAGATTGCCGCCGCGGACGTCGAGCGCGGCGATGGGGACGGCGACGTCGTGCGTGGCGACGCCGAGGAAACCGCCCGCCGACAGGATCGCCGCCGAGACGGAGCCGTCCGGGGCGACGATCAGATCGCGCACCGAGCCGATCTTTTCGTTCTGGTCGTTATAGACCGCTTTGCCCAGCACGCTCTTCTTGACGCTCCAGCCCTGCAGAAGTGCCTGGGACTGCTCGACGGTGACGCTCAGAGGCTGTGTGCCGGCGACCTGTGCTTGCGCGTTGATCGATGCTGCAAGTGCCACTGCTACCCATACTGCCTTGTGCAAAGCCATATCGTTCACTCCGTGGTTAGATTCGGTTTCTGGCACGTCCTTCATCCCGCCTGTCGCAACGCCGGCCACTGCTGGTCGCGACTGCGCGGCGCGCTCCGCTCCGGAAGGTCCCGGAAGGAGGCGGCTTTCCATCATACCTTTCAGGCGGCTTTGCTGCATCGAAGCGCACCCTGAGACGAATGAGCATCTTGTTGCGATGGCGCGGCATTCCCGCGCGAGTCGCCCGCTCCTAAAGTACGTCTGAACGACAGGCCTGTGCGGCGCCGCCGGACACCTGACTCGAATCTTCAGGAGTAAAGCAGATGAATACGCATCGTGGACCCATGCCGGTCGCTTTCTTCGGCATCGCAGTCGGGTTGTTTGCATTGGCCAATGCGTGGCGCGTGGCGAGCCGGATCTGGCCGGTACCGGCGAGCGTCGCGCAACTGTTGACGCTCGGCGCGTTCGCCGTGTGGCTGGTGCTTGGGGCAGCCTACGCGCATAAGTGGATCGCGCACCGCGCCGAGGCACGCGCCGAACTGCAGCACCCGGTGCAATCGTCGTTTGTCGCGCTTGTACCGGTTTCCGCCTTGCTGGCCGCCGGGGCGTTGCTGAACTATTCGCACGTCGCGGCGGTGGCGCTGTTCTGGCTTGCTGCCGCGAGCGGACTGGCGCTGGGTGTGTTCCTGCAAGGCCGCCTCTGGCAGGGCGGACGCGCGCCGGAACTGGTCACGCCGGCGATCTATCTGCCCGCCGTCGCCACCAACTTCGTGGCCGCGACGGCTTCCGCCGCGTTCGGCTGGCACCAGTTGGGCATGCTGTTCTTCGGCGCCGGCGCGCTGTCGTGGCTCGCCATCGAATCGCTGATCCTGCATCGCGCTGCCGTCCACGAAGCCTTGCCCGAGGCGCTGCGCCCGACCTTGGGAATTCAACTGGCCCCGCCCGTCGTGGGCGGCGTGGCCTACCTGAGCCTGACGAGCGGCGCGCCCGACCTGTTCGCCTACCTGCTGCTCGGCTACGGCATCTATCAGGCTCTGTTGCTGCTGCGCCTGTTGCCGTGGATTCGCCAGCAGGCCTTTGCACCGTCGTACTGGGCCTTCAGTTTCGGCGTCGCCGCCTTGCCGACGATGGCCATGCGCATGGTCGAACGCGGTGCGAGCGGTCAGGAAGCATGGTTGGCGGCCGGCCTGTTCGTGCTCGCGAACCTCGCGATCGCCGTGCTCGTCGTCATGACGCTGCGTCAATTGTGGCAAGGCAAGCTGCTGCCCGCGAGCGCGCCGGCTGCGGCTGCCCGGCCCCAGTCGCCTGGCGGCGCGCGGCCTGCCGCGGCGGCCGTCGGCGCCCACTGAAGTTTCCGCCGTCTCCCGCCGTTAACCCGCTTGACGGACATAACAAGCCTGCACGCACGTATCGTGCAGGCGCTCACCAACATAGAAAAGGTGCGGAGATGGAACGCTTTCGGCTCAAGGTACGGCTCTGGCTGGCGGTGGCGGTCATGTGCATGGGAATTCTGGCGATCGGCCTGTGGGGTGCCTTCAAGGCCCGCGAGACGATGATCGCAGGCCGCGAGGCCGAACTGAAAAGCGTGGTGAGCGTGGCGTATGGCGTGGTGAATCGCTATAACGAGCTTGCCGCGGCGGGTACCCTGCCGCTCGCCGACGCGCAGCGCAACGCACTCGCCGATCTGAAGGCGATGCACTACGACGGCTCGGGCGGCTATCTGGTGATCACGGACGCCCACGCGAAAGTGTTGATGCACGGCGTGCGCAGCGAGCTCGACGGCAAGGACATGAGCCAGTTCACGGATCCCACGGGTCATCACGTGTTCCAGGAAGGCTCGGATCTGGCTGAACGTAACGGCGAAGGCTTCATGAATCTGCAGTTCATGAAACCGGTCACCAATAAAATGGCGCCGAAGGTAAACTACGTCCGGCTCTTCAAGCCATGGGACTGGACCATCATCACCGGGGTGTTTACCGACGACATCGACGCCGCGTTTTATCTGACGCTCGTGCAGTACGTCGTGGCGGCGCTGTTTCTGTGCGTGGCGGTGTCGATTGTGATCGGGCTGATCGCCCGCAGCATTCTGCGCCAGCTCGGCGGCGAGCCGGCCTATGCCGCGCAGATCGCAATCCGCATCGCCGACGGCGAGCTCGACGTCGTGGTTGCGACCCGCAACGGCGACGACACCAGCCTGCTCGCGGCCATGCAGCGCATGCAGTTGCGCCTCGCCCAGGCGATTGCGCAAATCCGCGGCGGCGCCACGTTACTTTCCACGGTCTCCGGCGAAATTGCTTCCGGCAATGCGGACCTGTCGCGCCGTACGGAAGAGCAGGCCACCGCGCTCGGCGAAACGGCCGCCAGCATGGAGCAGATCACGGCGACCGTGAAGCAGAACGCGGACAACGCCAGGCAGGCCAGCCAACTGGCGCACAACGCATCGGAGACGGCGGTGCGTGGCGGCGACGTGGTGGGCAAGGTGGTCGAGACGATGCACGGCATCTCGCAGTCGTCGCTCCGGATCGGCGACATCATCGGCGTGATCGAAGGGATCGCGTTTCAGACCAACATCCTCGCCCTCAATGCGGCGGTCGAGGCGGCGCGCGCCGGCGAGGAAGGGCGCGGGTTTGCGGTGGTGGCGGGCGAGGTGCGCAATCTGGCGCAACGCAGCGCGGCCGCGGCAAAGGAAATCAAGGCCTTGATCGAGGAGTCGGCCGCGCAGATCGCAGGCGGCTCGCAGTTCGTCGAGCGAGCGGGCGAGACCATGCAGGAAGTCGTGCAGGCGGTGCGCCGCGTGACGGACATCATGGGCGAAATCAGCGCGGCCTCGGTGGAACAAAGTTCGGGTATCGAGCAGGTGAACATCGCGGTCGCGAGCATGGACCGCACGACCCAGCAAAATGCGGCGCTGGTGGAACAGGCGAGCGCATCCGCAGAGGTCCTGAAAGAACAAACCGCCCAGCTCGAAGCGGCCATCGCGGTCTTTACGCTGCCTGAGGGCAGCGTGCAAATACATTGAGGTGGGAGGCGCGGGTGGTTTCGGCGCGCCGTACCTGGTCTTCACGACTCGCGCACTTTATGTCGCGAGATGTCACGGCGCCTGAGTGAGGCGCTCAGACGCCCGCGTGGCGGGCCTCCGCGCGCTGCCGCTTGCGGTGAAACCGCGCGACATATCTTTGCAATAGTGTCAGCGCAGCCGTCCTTCTATAGTCCGTTCGTCGCCACGCCAGAGTGCTCAATGTGGCCCGAACTGCGAAGGACATACCGTGAAAAACACCTCGTTTCAGCTTTCCACCGCCGGCGCCTGGCTGGCTTCCACCGCTAGCGCCGTGCGTGTTCGCCTCACCATCAAGAGGCTCGCCCTTGCGGCGTGCGCGGCAGTGTCGGTGCTCGGCTGCGCGCCGGCCTCGGCCTGGACCTCGCGCGGCACGGCCTACACTTCGCGCGGCACGTATAACGGCGCGCACGCCGGCTCTTGCGGCGGCGGAAGCTGCTCGCACGCGGGCGGCGTCGCCGGCCCCTTGGGCGGTGTGGCTACCAATACCGGCACTGTGACGCGTACGGCGCCGGGGCAGTTTTCGAACTCGGGCACCGCGACCGGACGCTATGGCAATTCGGTCCAGCATGCCGGCGATACCAGTTGCGCCGGTGGGACCTGTTCGCACACGGGCACGCTGACCGGTCCCGACGGCAAGACCGCCAGCACCTCCGGCAGCGTGACGCGCGATGCGCCTGGGCAGTATTCGTCCACCGGCTCGGTTACCGGGTCGAACGGCAACACGTACAACCATGCGGCTTCGACTAATTGCGCGGGCAATTCCTGTTATCGCTCGGGGACGGTGACCGGTCCGGACGGCGGTACCGTCGATCATTCCGGCAGCGCCACGCGCGTAGCGCCGGGTGTGGTGACGACGTCGAGCAGCGTGACGGGGGTGCACGGCAACACCGTCACGAGCAGCGGCACGGTGGTCGCCGGCGGTACGGTTACAACGGGCGGTGTGGTGGTCGCCGGCGGTACCGTCACGACGGGCGGCACCGCGGTGGTGGTGCGTGCGCCGGCGGTCGTCGTGGCGCCGCCTGTCGCTTATGTACCGCCGCCCCCGGTGGTCTATGTGCCGCCGCCTCCGCCGCCCGCCGTGTATGTCGCACCCCGTGTGGTCTACGTCGCGCCGCGTCCGGTCTACGTCGCACCGCGTCCTGTGGTGTGGGTGCCGGGTCACTGGTATGGCGGTATCTGGATTCCGGCTCACTGGTCATGAACCGCGACGTCCAATCATCAGGAGTCCGCATGCAAGGCGAGCCGCAAGCGAGGGGCGGGCAGGGCAGCATGACCCCGGCCCGTTCGCGTGAAAACGTGACCCGTACCCGCTCTTTCTTCAGACGGATGAAGTTCGCGACGCTGATCGTCGCGCTTGCCGCAGTGGTCGCCGTTACGGCCGGAACGGCAGGCGAAACGAACGCGTTTGCTGTGCCGGTCCCGGGCGTGGATGACGGGCCGTTTCCCACGTCCATCCTGGCGCCGCATTCACCGCATTCACCGCATTTACCGCGGTTATCGCATCCGCCGCGTTGTGCGTTGAAGTACGCCGCCGTGCTCGACCTTGCCGAACTCGCGCGCCGCGACGGCGAGTCATCCAGCGTCTATCTGCATGCGTTCAATAACGTGGCCGGCCAGATCGACGAATGCAACAGCGGCGCACGCTATGCGTCAGCGTCGGTCGCCGTCGTGGCGGCGGACGGCGGCGCGGGGTCTGCCGCCGACGAATGAAAATACCGGCTCGGCGTGCTGCCCAGCGCGCGCTTGAACATCGCAATGAAGGCACTCACGTTGTCGTAACCGAGTTCGAGCGCGACGGTCGTGACCGGCAGATCCGCAGCGAGCATTTCGAGCGCGCGCAACAGTCGCGCCTGCTGCCGCCACTCGGCGAAACTGAAGCCCGTCTCGTCGACGAAGCGGCGACTCAAGGTGCGCGGTGAGAGCGCGGCCCATTGCGCCCATTGTTCGAGCCGCCGGTTGTCCGCCAGATCGTCGGTGAGCGCCTGCGCGATGCGTTGCAAGCGGGCGTCGCGCGGCATCGGCAAGCCCAGACGCTCGCGCGGCAGGCTCAGGATTTCGTCGACGATCACCCCCGCCACCCGCAGTTGCGGCGCGTCCAGGACCGCACTGCGCCAACTGGCGGCACGCCGCACGGCCTCGCGCAGCAAGGCGGACGTCCGTACCGTGCAAGGTTCGGCGGGCAGCGGCGCGCAGGCCGCTTCCTCGATATAGACGCTCCAGCCCGCATAGGCGCCGTGCGAGCGAAGCGCATGCGTACGATGCGGCGGAATCCAGACCGCGTGGATGGCGGGCACGACCCATTGCTGGTTGTCGACGCCGACCGACAACAGCCCGCGCAGCGCACCCAGCAACTGGCCGCGCGCGTGACCGTGCGAAGGCGTGACGCGCACGTCGTCGCCGGTCTGTTCGACAGCGATCAGGAAGGGTCCGTGAGCGGACTGCGCCTGTTGCGGGGAAATCAGCGGTTGGGTCATGGCCGAAACGACGGATCGAATGGCCTTTATACCGGAGACGCGCTGCATCCGTCCATCTAGAGTGGAATCTCTGCAACCGGCCGCTCGCGCGGCCACTCAACCAGGACGGACAGTCATGAAAGCACACGAGCTCTTACCCGACCATGTGAATCAATGGGACCTCGACGGCGTCACGGTGCGCAAGGGCACCGTGGGCGCGTTTCTCGTCAACGCGAGGATCTGGTGCGACCGCGACGCCTCCGCGCAAAGTCGTGGCGAGGCCGAGCGCGATATTGTCGACGCGTTGCCGGCGCTGCGGGCGCTCGGGATCTTCGACGTGATGGACGTTCGCGATGCCGCGCTGCGCGGGTTGATCGGCGCGCATTGAATTCGGCGCGGCGGGAAGGCGCGCCCAGGCGATAATCGTCGGCCCATTGAACCGGCAACGCCTATGACACAACCCGCATTTTTCCCGTTTCAGGATCTGGCTCGAACCTTGTTGCCGCACGCGGGCGACGCGAACGGCGACGGTTCGCACGACACGTCGCATTTGCAGCGTGTCTGGAAGAACGCAGCGGCCATTCAGGCCGAGGACGGCGGCGACGCGCAGGTCCTGTTCGCCGCCACGATCCTGCACGACTGCGTTCCCACCGAGAAAAATTCGCCGTTGCGTGCTCAGGCCTCGCGTCTGTCCGCTGACAAAGCCGCCCGTGTGCTGAGCGCGCTCGACTGGCCGCAGGCGCAGATAGACGCCGTAGCGCACGCGGTGGCCGCGCACAGTTTTTCAGCCGGCATCGAGCCGCTGACGCTGGAGGCGAAAACGTTGCAGGATGCGGATCGGCTCGACGCGATCGGCATGCTGGGGGTGGCGCGATGTTTCTATGTGGCGGGCCGGATGGGGAGTGCCTTATACGACCCGCTCGATCCGCACGCATCGGAGCGGCCGCTCGACGACCGTCGCTATGCACTCGATCATTTTCGCGCGAAGCTGCTCAAGCTGGCATCGGGCTTCCGGACCGACACAGGGGCCCGGCTGGCGCGCGTGCGTCATGAGCGCTTGCAGCGCTTTCTCGACGAATTCGCGGATGAAATCTGATTTCCGCCTGCTGATCTCTCATGAAAAAAAACCGCTCCGGTGACTGAAAAGGGGACCCGGAGCGGTTCGAGAGGAACAGGAGTGCTACTTGCCTTGCTGCGTCTTTAGAACTTGTACGTCGCGCCGATCTGGGCGAAGCGGCCAACGTAGGTGTACAGCGACTGGTCGTAACCGGACTGATCAAGCGAGTTGTCGGCCCAGAGCGGATCGAACGGAGGCGCACGATTGAAGATGTTGTTCATGCCACCGTAGATGGTCCAGTGCTTGAAGCCCGTGTACGTCACCATCAGGTTGAACTGGCTGTACGAACCGACCTTGTCCGACGGTGCGGTCGCGGCCTGAGTTGCGAGCGTCTGGGCATACGGTCCGGTGAACTGCCAGGTCAGCGCGGTGTTGAACTGGTGATACGCCCACGACAGCGTCGTATTGCCCTTCCAGCGCGGGAAGCTGCCGCCGAACGGTTGGGTCAGCGTGAAGTTGTTGCCTGCGCCGTTGACCTTGCCCGTCGGTGTGCCGAGGTTGAACGCATCGACGTAAGCCCAGTCGGCCGACAACACGAACGTACCGACCTTCGTCGGCAACGACTGGCGGAAGGTGCCTTCGAAGCCGTTCGTATCGAGGTAGCCCAGATTCTCGTACGGGAACACTTCGTAGAGGGTCTGGCCGTTGGCCGGGTTCGTGACGATCTGCGACGGGGCGAGCGCTTCGCCGATCACGTTGGTGATGCGGATCTTGTACCAGTCGAGGCCCACGTCGGTGGTACGGGTCGGCGAGAGTTCGAAGCCGATGTTGTAGTTCTTCGTGCGTTCAGGCTGCAGATCCGGATTGCCCGAGGTGATCGTAGTGACGGTCCCCGACGGAAGATCCTGAATGCCCAGCGTTTGCGACTTGCTGTCTTCGACGAAGGTCGGCGCACGGAAGCCGCGGTTATACGACGCGTACATCGTCATGGCCTGCACCGGCTGATAGCGCAGGGCGAAACGCGGCGAGAACGCGCCGCCGAAATCGCTGTAGTGGTCGTAACGGCCGGACTGGCTGAACGTCAGGTTCTGGATGATCGGCACATCGATCTGGTAGTAGACCGCGGCGACGTTACGCTGGCCGTTCACGGTTTCCAGATCCACGTTCGCAACCTGGCCGGTCAGATACTCGGCGCCCGGGCTGATGAACTCGCTCTCGTGCAGGAACTGCGCGCCGAAACCGATACCCACATCGCCCGCAGGCAGGTGGAACAGGGTCGGCGTCGCCAAGGTGGCGTCGACCGTATCGAGCTTCGAAATCCCTTCGTTCGTGGCGCTCTGATACAGACCATTCAAGCCGTTCGGCGTCGAGGCCGGGTTCGCGAAGTTGAACGTGCCGTTCTGGAAGATATTGGTCAGCGCATTCGCATTGAGCTGGTTCGTGTACGTGTTGTCGACCGTGCTTTGCGAGTGGCTGATCGAGGTCGCCCAATCCCAATCTCCGTTCGGCAACGCGAAGGTTCCCTTGACGCCGGTGGATGCGCGCCAGAAATTGGAATCCGTCTTTTCGGCCACCGCTGCCGGGAACGCATACGTCAACGGGGTAGCCGCACCAGTCGTGTTGTACGGGTTGGTGAGCGGAACCGTATTGTTGAACGGGCTGAGACCGGTTCCCGGCGAATAGATCAGTGTCGGCGTTTCCGGGTTGCCGACAATGTTGTTCCACAGACCGTCGTTGGTCGTGGTCTGGTTGTGGCTCTCCCACAGATCGGCGTACGCCGTGGTGGTGTCGTTAATCTTGAAGTCGGCGTGAACCTTCGCGCTCAGACGTTGCGTCTCCGGCACGATGGAGGTGTCGTTGGCCGTATTGGCGGCACACAATGTCCCGCCGCCTGCAAGCGCGCCAAGGTAATTGGTGCCGGCCGGACGCACCGAGCCGCCGTTGGGGCAACCCGCGAGCGCCTGCGCACCGTTCGCCGTGTTCCAGTACGACGGCGCGAGCAACGACAGCCCGCCCGGCATGTTGGTGAAATCCTGATTGGCCGTTGTATCGCGATCCGCCAGCGTGGAGCCGGCGTTGTCGTAGTAACTGGCCGATGCGGTGACGTTGAAGCGGTCCGAGTTCAGATCGCCGAAACCGCCGAGCACACTGAACTTCGTCGTGCCGTTGCCGGCTCCGTCGCTCACTGAGCTGCCGTAGCTGCCGTCGAGTTGCAGACCTTGAAAGTCGTGCTTGGTGATGATGTTGACCACGCCCGCAATCGCGTCCGAGCCGTACTGCGACACGGCACCGGTCTTGACGATTTCGATGCGGTCGATCGTGTTGAGCGGCAGTGTGTTCAGGTCGAAAAAGTTGTCCACGCTGTTCGAGAAGAACGCGAACGGCGCGACCCGTTGCCCGTCGATCAGGACCAGTGTGTATTTCTCACTCAGACCACGCAAGGCGATACCTGCGGCGCCTGCGGCGAAGTTGCCGGTCTGGCCTTCGCTCCAGCTATTCGCGGAGTTGGCGGTGGTGGTGCGCAGGAAGTCGGCCACGCTGGTCGCGCCGCTGTCCTGGATGTCCTTCTGGGTGACCGTCTGCACCTGGTTGAAGCCGACCTTGTCCGAACTGCGGATCAGCGAGCCTGTCACCTGGAAGGTTTGCAGCTGCTTCACCGCGCGGGTACCGGTGCCGGTGACGCCCGAGGTGCCGGACGTTGGAGGCGTGGTGCCGCTGGTGGTACCGCCTGGAGCCGTGGCAGGCGTTGCTGGTGTTGCCTCCGTTGCAGCCGGCTGGCTTTGCGCGAACGCCGGAACGGCGATCGCGGCTGAGAGTGCCAGTTCAGCCCAGATTATTCTTCGAATGGCGATTGCTAATGCCCTTTGTTTCATCATTCCCCTCACACTTGTCAGTAAGGCCATACGCTGTTGTGCGAAGAGAGGTCTTTTGGACCTCCCCACTCCATGCTCGGCGTGAATCCGCCGGATTCCGTCAGCAGCTTCTCCCACGCCGGTCATCGCGCATTGGGTCTTGCCACGCACAAGGCACGGCTGACCGCATGGGGAAGCTGGTGTTTAGTATCGGAGTACTAAACATTTATTATCGGATTGCGCAGCGTTTTTTATCTTGCTAGACGCGTGTCGGAGATCCAGTCTCACTCGCTTCAGATGGCTGGCGACCGCGTCTGCTTATCAAGCACACAGAAACATTATGCATTCCTTACGAAATGCTTTACTGCTATGCCACTTCGACTCACTGACCGACGGGTACTGCGGGGTATCGGATCGTCATTGCAGCCGCTACCTTGAGCGGCATGCCAGACCTCTTGAGATATGCCTTACGATTAGTTGCGAAACACTACCAAGCCACAATGCCCGAGTCAAAATTTGTTTGATAGAAATAAAACTTGTTGTTTTCCGGCAGGGAAATCGAATGACGTGGCGTGGCGGGAGGGTGCCAGGAAAGCCGCTGGTTTTGTCCGCGGTGACCGGAGAGAAGGGTGCTCGCATGGCCGACAGGCGGCGCGTAGCGGCGAGTGACGAGGTGGCCGCCCGGTCTTCGCTGGGCGTGTGCGCTGCGCAAAGCGTCGCGCTCGATGCGAGTGCGTAGAGTGCTGCGTCTAATCAGTGTGTGAGCCTGGGACGTCCTTACGAAACCATTAACGGCCGCGCACGATGACGCGTGCGCGAGGCGGTTCGTTAGCCGTCGGTGTCACAGATTGGGATATCGCGTTGCGCGGCCAAGCCGCTTTGCTCGTTGTTGTAGCGTGTGCAGAACAGGCCGCTTGTTAAAACGTGAATAAGCGACGAGATTCGGGCCCTTATTGATCAAACACACGCATCGCGGCAAGGCACAATGGCGACTCTCTCAGGTTCTAGCACGCCCTCGGAAACGCTAGAATCTTTAGGCCGGCGCGAGCCGGTCTTCTTTTTTCTGCCTGTCGCCTGCCATCCGGCGCTGAGCCGTCACATCGCTTCCAGAACTTCGATACCTAGCAGTCCGAGTCCGGTGCGCAACGTATCGGCGGTCAGCCGGCATAGCTGCAGCCGGCTCGTGCGCGTCTCGCCCGTTGCGTTAAGTACCGGACACGCTTCGTAAAAGCGCATGAGGGCCGCCGCGAGTTCGTACAGATAGGCGCATAGGGTGTTCGGTAAGGCATCCTGCGCGACTGCGAGTACGGCGTCGGCAAAGCGCGCCAACTGCAGCGCGAGTTGGCGCTCGGCGGGTTCCACGAGAGTCACCTTGGCATTGACGTCCCATTCGCCGGCGCGGCGCAACACGCTCTTGATACGCGTGTAAGCATACTGAAGGTATGGCGCGGTATTGCCTTCGAAGGACAGCATGCTGGCCCAGTCGAATACGTAATCGGTACTGCGGTTCTTGGCGAGGTCGAAATATTTGATCGCGCCGATGCCGACGACCTGGGCCACCGCTTGCCGCTCCGCTTCCGGCAACTCCGGACTTTTCTCGGTGACGAGATTGAAGGCGCGTTGCGTGGCTTCCGCGAGGAGTTCGGCGAGCTTGACGGTGTCGCCGCTGCGGGTCTTGAACGGCTTGCCGTCGTCGCCGAGCACCACGCCGAAGCCGACATGCTCCAGTTGCACACCCGCCGGGACGTAACCCGCCTGACGCGCCACGGAGAATGCCTGCTGGAAATGCAGCTTCTGCCGGGCGTCGACCACGTAGAGCATCCGGTTGGCCTTCAGCGTGGTGGCGCGGTAGCGGATTGCGGCGAGGTCGGTGGTGGCATAGAGGTAGCCGCCATCCTGCTTCTGCACGATGTACGCGGCCGGCACGCCGTCCTTGCTGCTGAACTCGTCGAGAAAGACTACCTGTGCGCCGTCGCTCGTCACGGCGAGCCCTTTGACCTGCAGATCCGCCACCACCACGGGCAGGTCGTCGTTATAGGCGCTTTCGCCGTAGACGTCCGCAGGCGTCAGACCCACGTTGAGCCGGCGATAGATCTCCTCGCAATGGCTCATGGAGACCTCGAGAAAACGTCTCCAGAGTTCGAGCACGCGCGGATCGCCACCTTGCAGTCTGACGACGTAGTCACGCGCCCGATTCGCGAAGGCCGCATCTTCGTCGAAGCGTTTTTTCGCATGCCGGTAGAACACTTCGAGATCGGCGAGGGCGAGGTTCGATGCGTCGTCGGGACCGGCTTCGTCCATGCACGCTGTCAGCATGCCGAATTGCGTGCCCCAGTCGCCCACGTGATTTTGCGCGACGACCTTGTGGCCGACGAAACGCAGGACTCTCGCCAAGGCATCGCCGATCACGGTTGAGCGCAGATGCCCAACGTGCATTTCCTTGGCGAGATTCGGCGACGAGTAATCGATCGCGACGCATTGCACGGCGTCTCCGCTCACGCGCGGGACGGCGAGGCCGCCCTCGTCGTCGAGCGCGGTTTTGACCCAGCCGGCCAGGTAGTGCGGCGCGACCGTCATGTTGATAAAGCCTGGTCCGGCAATCTCGACGTGGCTGACAATGCCGTCGAGCTGCAGATGCTCCACCACCGTTTGCGCGAGCGCGCGCGGATTGAGCTTGCGCGACTTGGCTGCGGCCATGATGCCGTTGGCCTGATAGTCGCCGTGCTCCGGACGGCTGGCGGGCTGAACATTGGCGGAGGCGTCCGCACAGCCGGCTGCCGCGAGGGCAGCCTGGACGCGCGCATTGAGAAGCTGGAGCAGGGTCTGATTCGGCATCGATAAGGATGGGTATTGGATTGTGTGGGGACGCGGCCAGGCAGGGCAAACCAGACCCCTGTTGCTGCATGGGAGGCGGAGAACGCGGCCGCGGACCTTGATGCTGGCCTGGAGCGGGCAGTGTGCCGCCGCGCTCGAAACGATGGATCCTTCAGGCGATTCTACATGGCCTTGGCGAGGCCGCGGCCGGGGAAGGCGGGGTGGCGGGACGCCGCGAGGAAAGCGGCGTCGCTCAAAGAGGTCTGCGGCAGGGTATCGGACCGCACCTGGCGGTCCGTGCAAGCCCCGGACATCAAAGCCTGAAGCGCGACACCGCGAGCTGCAATGCCTTGGCCTGTTCGTCCAGCGACAGCGCCGCTGCCGTCGTCTGCTCGACCAGCGCCGCGTTTTGCTGGGTCACCTCGTCCATCTGCGCGACTGCCCGGTTGACCTGTTCGATGCCGTCGCTCTGCTCGCCGGATGCGGCGGCGACCTCGGTCATGATGTCGCTGACGCGCCGGATCGACTGCACGATTTGCTGCATCGTGGTGCCGGCGGTTTCGACGAGACCCGTGCCGTCGCCGACGCGCGTAGCCGCCGCCTGGATCAAGCCCTTGATCTCTTTCGCCTCTGCGGCCGAGCGTTGCGCGAGCGTGCGCACTTCGCTTGCGACCACCGCGAAACCGCGGCCCTGTTCGCCGGCGCGCGCGGCTTCGACCGCGGCATTCAGCGCCAGGATGTTGGTCTGGAAGGCGATGCCTTCGATGGCGCCGATGATGGCCGACATCTTTTCCGACTGATCGTGGATGTCGGCCATCGTGCCCACCACCCGATCCATCACGCCACCGCCGCTCGCGGCGATCTCCGAGGCCTCTTTGGCTAGCTGGCTGGCGTGGCTCGCGTTGGCGTTGTTCTGCTTTACGGTCGCCGTCAGTTGCTCCATGCTGGCGGCGGTCTGCTCGAGGGCGGCCGCTTGCGATTCGGTGCGGCGCGACAGGTCTGCATTGCCGGCGGCGATTTCCTGGGTGGCCGTCACCATGCTGGCGC